>OGKR01000844.1_pt1 | contig 27951 bp, 21 predicted proteins | sample 1572431 | NCBI WGS metagenome assembly OGKR01 (sample SAMEA2582079, study PRJEB24529) | metagenome | biome: Human gut stool | place: China | collected 2011 | reverse complement strand
TGGAGTAGTCCACCAGATTCTCACCGGCAGGGCCGATGGAAGCGGTCTCGAACTCGCGGCCGTTCTGCTCTACCATCCACTTATTGGCAGCAAAGGTGCCCTTGCCCCAAATCTCGCTTGCGTCCTCCAGAGAGACCTCGCCGTCCTCGATGCGCAGGTAGACGGGCTTTTCGGAGATGCCACTGACCACGATGCCATCGTAACCGGCATACTTCAGCATGGAGCCGATGTGGCCGCCCATGTGTGCATCGATAATAGAGTGACCCTTGGACCAGGTAGAGCGGAAGGTCACGTTCATACGGCCGGAGCAGGGCACGCCTGCGCCGGTCAGGGGGCCGACACCGAAGATGACCAGAGCCTTCTCGTCATAGGGGTCCAGCTCCATGGGAGCTTCCTCATACATAATGCGGTAGGCCATGCCCATACCGCCGATATACTTATGGTACTTTTCGTCATCCTGCGTGGTGATCTCGCCGGTGGTCAGGTTGACGCGCAGGATCTTGCCTGCCCAGCCATAACTTTCAGCCATTGTAGTTCCTCCTTACAGATCCAAGTATGCAGCCTGTGCTGCGCTGGTAACGGCATCCCAATCCACGATGGACAGAGCGCCGGACGGGCAGCCTGCCACGCAGGCACCGCAGGCGATGCACTTGGAGGACTTGCCGGTCTCGGGGTTGACGGTGGGCATATGCCACGGGCAGGCATCATGGCAGGCACCGCAGCCGATGCACTTGTCGGTATCCACTACGCGGATGCCGCGGCTGTCGGTGGTGATGGCCTTCTGCGGGCAGGCATTGCCGCAGGCGGGGTCCTCACACTGGCGGCAGGTATCCGGGAAGTAGACAAAGCAGTTATCGGTGCCGGACAGCAGGCCGTTGCCTGCGCCGTCCAGATTCAGACGGCGCTGGATCTTGACGCGGCTGATGTAAGAGGAGCACACGCCATCGTTGGTCAGGGTGCAGTTGATCTCGCAGCGCTGGCAGCCGGTGCACAGGTCTGCGTTGACCACCAGCAGGCCCTGCGGCAGTGCCCAAGTGGCCACTGCGCCGGAATCCACCTGCTGCTGAGAGCAGCCGAACAGGGACAGCATGGAAGCGGACAGGGTGAGCCCTGCAAGGCTCTTGCCCGAGATCTTCATGAATTGACGGCGGGTCATGTCAGCCGTCAGGAAATCAGTTTTTGCCATAGGTTCCATTCCTCCGTTGAGGTCACTCTGCGCAGAGTACCCCGGTCACATAGAAATACGAGTTGTTGACGATGGTCGTCACAGCCGAAGAGGTGATGGTCGCGCCGGAAAGGGCGTCCACCTCGGTCAGGTCTGCGCTGACGGCACCGGACGCATTGCCGGTGGTGGTCAGGCTGGCCTGCTCCAGACGCGCCTTGGACTGCTCTTCTGCCGAGAGATCCGCAAAGGGGATCGCCATCGGCTCGCCGTCCAGTGCACTCTTGCTGAGCATGGCTGCGTACAGCTTGCGCCGTGCTACGGCCTCTGCGCTGGAATCCAGCGGCGGAGCCAGTTCATCGTCCAAAGGCTCTCCATTCAGCGCCGAGAGGGTAAGCCCCGCAGCATACATCTTGCGGGTAGCCTCGGCCTCGGGAGAGGTATCGAAGGTGCGCCACTGTGCGGGGTCAAAATCCCCGGCAGCAGCGGGCTGCTCCTCCGCTGCACCGGCAGCGGCATAGGCAGCACCGGTAACGGGATCCGTTACGGTGTAGCTTTTGCCCGCCAGCGTGAAGGGAGCTGCGCCCTGATACTGGGACGTGAACTCCGGGTTGACGCACTGGCCGCCAAGGTTTTCCGTTTCGTCCTGAGAGAGGATCTCTACTGCGGAAACATTGCCCTCGGCGTCAATGGTCACGGCAGCCTGCACATCGCTTTGGAAGCCCTTTTGAGAGCCCTCCACGCGGTAGCTGCCATCGTCGAGCTGGTACACTGCGCTGATGCCGTAGGCGGCTGCATCCGCCTCCGACACCGGCAGCAGGGTACCGGCAACCGTGGTGCGTGCGCTTTGCAAGGTGGTCAGACCGACCGCCAAGGCGATGGTCGCAACGCCCATGGCTGCATAGCCCGGCAGCCGCTTGCGCCACAGCGGTACGGGCGCAAACGGGTTGGTTGCCTGCTTCATGTTATCACCTGCCTGTTTTTTATTTCGCCGGGTACTCCCGGACAACAATTGAGGCCGCTCTGGCTGCTGCAACAGCGGAGCGGTCTCTTCGATAATATATTAACATGCGTGCGCGGAGTATGTCAACAGAAACAGACAGGCTTTTCCGTTTTGTAACTATTGTTTTTGTAATATTTGCTTAAACTTTAGGGATTTTACGTCCGCACACCAGCTGCAGGCCGTATTCCGCAGCAAGCTCTGCGGATTGCACGGTGGGCATGCTTTTGCTTACCAGCACCGGCACCCCGGCGCGGATGGCCTTGCGCACCATATCCAGCGGCACCCGGCCGCTGGTGTACAGCACACATTCCGCCAGCGGAAGCCCTGCCAGCACCGCGCAGCCCACCGCCTTATCCAGCGCGTTGTGCCGTCCCAGATCCTCACAGGCAAAAACAATTTCCCCTTTGTGCAGCACAAAGCAGCTGTGCACCGCCCGGGTGGCGCGGTACAGAGGCAGACCGGCGTGCATGGCGGCGGTCAGGGTCTGCACCCATTCCGGCTGCAAGGCCAGCCCGGGCACGGGGTGCAGGGGCTGCTGCTCCACCGGACTGCCCAGCGCGATATTATCGGTGCAGCAGCTGGCAACCTCCTGCGCGGCGGCACGGCGGGTGGGCAGCGGGTGGCGCAGATATACCTGCACCTTTGCGCCCTCGGCACAGACGGCGATCTGCTCCACCTCGTCCGCAGACGCGATCCACCCTTCGGTGAGCAGCCGTCCCAAAGCCAGCTGCGGCAGCAGTGCCGGGGTGCATACCACCCGGAAGGCGGGCTGCTCGTTCACATAAATGGCGGCGGCGTGCTCTGCCGGTACGGCGGCCTCGGTGCCATCCGGCAGGCGCAGGCTGGCAAAGGCCGCCTGTGCACCAAAGCGGTCGGTGATCTGCAAAGAGGGTGTACTGCGTTTTTCCATAAAGCTTCCTTGTATTATAAATGCAATGCTGTGTGTCAGACGGACAGTATCAACATACCGGTTCTGTGGCAAAAAGTCAAGAGTCCTCTTGCCGTAAAACGCAATGCCGGACAGCCCGCAGACTGTCCGGCATTGCGATCAAAACGTCAGGTTTAAAGGCCGTTCCTCTCAGGCCGTGTTCTCAGAACACGGCCGGGACGATCCGCTGGGCATCCACATCCACGATGCCGTAGGTGTTCAGCCGCAGCTTCGGGATGACCGGCAGGCTTACAAAAGCAAGGGTCATAAAAGCGTCGATGTCCTCCGAGATGCCGTGGGCTTTCAGTGCCGCCTTGAGCGCCTGCAGCTTTTCCTCCACGGATTCGGCGCTCTCGGTGCTCATAAGCCCTGCCACCGGCAGCGGCAGCTCCCCTACCACCTGTCCGTTCAGTGCAAAGGCAAGGCCGCCCTTATTTTTGCGCACCGTGTTGCCCGCCAGCACCATGTCGGCATCGTTGGTGCCCGCCACGATGAGGTTGTGGGAGTCGTGGGCGATGCTGGAAGCCACCGCGCCGCATTGCAGCCCGTAGTTACCCAAAAAGCCCAAGCCCACATGGCCAGAGCGGTGATGCCGCTCGAACACCGCCAATTTGACGATTTTCTGCGCCACATCCACGCCGGGCGCTGTGCCCGGATGCTGGCAGAACGGAACGATTTTTTCCGTGGTCAGCAGGGCGTGCGGGGTCAGGCAGATCACGCGCTGCCGGGTGCCGGTCTGCTTCAGCTGCAATTGCTCCGGGGTGATCTCATCCATGTTGAAGGAATCGAACACCCTCGCAAAGCGCACCTTGTCCACGGTAAGGGCGGCGGGATGCAGCATTCTGCCCTGCTGCGCCACCAGTTTGCCCTTTTTGTACACCTGCTCCACCGTGAACTGTTCCAGATTTGACAGCACGATCAGGTCAGCGGTGTAACCGGGAGCTACCGCGCCGCTGTGCGCAAGACCGAAGTACTGACACGGGACAAGGGTGCCCATCCGCACTGCCACCACCGGGTCTACCCCGGCAGCAATGGCTTTGCGGATGATATAGTCGATGTGCCCGCCCTGCAACAGGTCTCCGGGGTGCTTATCATCGGTCACCAGCATACAGCGGCTGCAATAGGGCTCCCGGAACAGAGGCAGCAGGCTGTCCATATTCTGTGCGGCCGTGCCCTCCCGCACCATGATGTATTGCCCGCGCCGCAGCTTTTCCATGGCTTCATGGATGTCCGAGCACTCATGGTCGGACTGCACCCCGGCGGCGATATAGGCGTTCAGCTCCTCCCCGCTGAGGAAGGGTGCGTGCCCGTCGATGCGTTTACCCGCAGCGGTGCAGTCGCAGATCTTCTGCAGGATCTTTTCGTCCGCGCGCACCGTGCCGTAGGAGTTCATCAGCTCAGCCAGCCCCAGTACCCGGGGCTGCTGATAGTAGGGGCGCAGCTGCTCTGCTTCCAGCACCGCGCCGGACTCGTCCAGCCCTGTGGCAGGCACGCAGGAGGGGAGCATGAAGTAGACCGAAAGTGCCAGATCTTTTGTAGTCTCCAGCATAAAGTCCAGCCCTGCCGTACCGGCTACATTGGAGATCTCGTGCGGGTCGGTGACCACCGCCGTGGTGCCGTGGGGCAGCACCGCCTGTTCAAAGGCCGGGCCGCAGAGCATGGAGCTTTCAATGTGGATGTGCCCATCCACAAGCCCCGGGCAGACATACTTGCCCTGCAAGTCCAGCTCAGTCTCGCCGGTATAGTGTCCCACGCCAAGGATGACCCCCTGACGGATGGCTACATCGGCCTGCTCGATCTCGTTTGTGAACACGTTGATAACCCGGGCGTTTTTCAGCACCAGCTCTGCCCGCACGTCACCCTTTGCTGTCAGGATCTGCTGCTTCAAGGTTTCCATTTTCATAAGGGCCCCCTTGTCCTGCTTTTACTGTCAAAAACTTGCGTTCTGCTGCTGGAAATACTGTTTTGAGTTTACATGGCGATCCAGCCAAAGGCATTTGCCACCGAGCTTGCCAGAATGATGGCTGCAAAAATGGGGCACAGCCAGCGGATCATAAAATTGAACACAGGCTTGCGGCGGAAGCGCTGACCGTCCTGCTCCACCTCCTGCGCGATCTGCTCCACGCCGATGACGCGGGACACCAGCAGGCAGGTGGCAATGGCTGCAATAGGCATCATGACCGAGTTGGTCAAAAAGTCGAAGAAGTCCAAGAACTGCATCCCGAACACGGTCACCCCGGCCAGCGGGCCGTAGCCCAATGCCGACAGGCTGCCCAGCGCCACCATAATGGCACCGATGAGCACGGTGGAGCGGGTGCGGTCCCAGCCCAGCTCGTCCTCAAAGGTGGAGACGGCGCTCTCGGTCAGGGCGATGGAGCTGGTAATGGCAGCAAACAGCACCAGCACAAAGAACAGCACACCCACAGCGGTGCCCAGACCCATGCTGGCAAACACCTTGGGGATGGTGATGAACATCAGCGCAGGACCGGCCTGCAGGGTGTCCGGGTCGCCGCCGGAGAAGGCGAACACCGCCGGGATGATCATCAGACCCGCCATGATGGCAATGGCGGTATCAAACACCTCCACGTTCTCGGTGGACTCCTCGATAGAGACGTCCTTCTTCATATAGGAGCCGAAGGTGACCAGAATGCCCATGGCAATGGACAGAGAATAGAACATCTGCCCCATGGCGGTGACCACGGTCATCCAAGAGAAGTTTTTGGGGTTGGGCACCAGAAAATACTTCACACCCGCCAGTGCACCGGGACGGGTGACAGAGTAGCCCGCAATGACCAGCGACAGCACCACCAGCACCGGCATCATCACCTTGGAGACGCGCTCTACGCCGTTGCGCACACCGGCAAAGATAATGCCCAGCGTGAACAGGCTGAACAGCAAAAAGGCTAGTTCTGCCTGCAAGCCGTTGGTGATAAAGGCGGAGAAGTAGCCGTCTGCTGCCAGATTACTGCCGCGGCCGCACAGATACTCGGCCAGATAGTGGATGACCCAGCCGCCGATGACCGAATAATACGGCACGATCAAAATGGGGATGATGGCGTTGATCCAACCACCGAACCGGATGCCTTTCCCCTTGCCAAAGTGGGCGTAGGCACTGACCGGGCTTTTGTGGGTCATGCGGCCCAGCGCGGTCTCGGCCACGATCATGGTATAGCCAAAGGTGACTGCCAGCAGAATGTATACCAGCAGAAAAATGCCGCCGCCGTATTTGGCTGCCAGATACGGGAAGCGCCAGATGTTGCCCAGACCCACCGAAGCGCCTGCGGCAGACAGCACGAACCCGATCTTACCGGAGAATGCGCTGCGCTTGTGTTGTTGTTCCATGTTGTTGTTCCTCTTTTCCTATCTGCTATAAAAATTAAGCAGAACAAGTGTACCACAACTGCGTACAACTGGCAAGCAATAACACCCCGGTCAGCTCCTGACGGCGCTGACCGAGGTGTTTACCAGTTTCTTTTTATTTTTACAGCTTATGGTACTTGCGATCCTCTTCCTCGTAGACGGGGTCGCAGGTCAGGTACATGCCCAGACGGTTCAGGGTGCTGCTGTCCACGCTGGAAAGCAGCACGGTGGAGTGCACATCGCAGCCCTTGAGGTTGGGCAGCTGGTGCATGGCTGCTGCGGCAAGCTCGCTGGAGGCAGCAGAGCTGGACAGGGCGATCAGGATCTCGTCGGTATGCAGACGGGGGTTCTTGCCACCCAGATAGTTGGTCTTGAGGGTCTGGATAGGCTCGATGGCAGCGGCGCTGACCAGATCCGTCTCCTGCGGGATGCCCGCCAGATACTTGAGCGCATTGATCAGGGCGCTTGCGGTAGCGCCCAGCAGCGGGCCGGTCTTGCCGGTGATGACAGTGCCGTCGCTCAGCTCAATGGCAGCAGCCGGTGCGCCGCCGGTGGCCTCGCTGCGGGCGTGTGCCTGCTTTTCCACCTCACGTGCACCCATGGTCAGCCCGGCCTGATTCATCAGCAGCTCCAGCTTGTAGCGCTCGCTCTCCTTGGCGGTGCCGGTGATCTTCTGCTCGCACAGGCACTTGTAGTACCGGCGCACGATCTCCTTGCGGGAGGCCTCGCAGCAGACTGCGTCGTCCACGATGCAGTTGCCGGCCATGTTCACGCCCATGTCCGTGGGGGACTTATAGGGGCTCTGGCCTGCGATCAACTCGAACATCGCGTTCACCACCGGGAAGATCTCGATGTCGCGGTTGTAGTTCACGGTGGTCACGCCGTAGGCTTCCAGATGGAAGGGGTCGATCATGTTCACATCGTTCAGGTCGGCGGTGGCGGCCTCGTAGGCCAGATTGACCGGATGCTTCAGGGGAATGTTCCAGATGGGGAAGGTCTCGAACTTGGCGTAACCGGCCTTGACGCCCCGCTTATATTCATGATACAGCTGGGACAGGCAGACGGCCATTTTTCCGCTGCCGGGGCCGGGCGCAGTGATGACCACCAGCGGGCGCTCGGTCTCAATGTACTCGTTGCGGCCGTAGCCCTCGTCGCTGACAATGCGGGCCACATCGTTGGGGTAGCCGGGAATCTTGTAGTGGCGGAAGGTGCGGATGCCCAGACTGCTCAGCCGCTTTTCAAAGGCTTCCACCTCGGCGGCGGCGGTGTACTTGGTCACGCACACACTGCCCACATACAGCCCCATCTCCTGAAAAGCGTCGATGAGACGCAGCACGTCCAGATCGTAGGTGATGCCGTAGTCGCCGCGCACCTTGCTGCTGATGATGTCCTCGGCGCTGATGACGATGACGATCTCGGCCTGCTCCTTGAGCTGCAAAAGCATCTGCAGCTTGGAGTCCGGCTGAAAGCCGGGCAGCACGCGGGAGGCGTGGTAATCGTCGAACAGCTTGCCGCCGAATTCCAGATACAGCTTATTGTCAAACTTCTTGATGCGCTCGCGGATATGCTCAGACTGCATCGCAAGATATTTGTCGTTGTCAAATCCTATTTTCATCGTTCGTTTCCTCTCTGGTGGCCCGGCACACCATACCCGGGCTTTAAAATCACAAATATAAGTATACCACAGCCCGGGGTGGGGTGCAATGCAAAACAAAGCGCTGAACGCAATTCCGGCAGGATAGGCCGTTTTGGGCGGTATATTGTCCTGTTTTTTGTGAAAATGGTGCCTGCGCAAAACGCAAAGGGGACTGCCGCGGTGTGCGGCAGTCCCCTTTGCTCTTATGAAGAACTATCCGTATGGAGAAAGAAAATGGCTTGTTACTTCGCCTCGGCGGGCTGGGTCTTTTTGACAAGGCTCAGGATCACTGCACCCAGCACACTGCCCACAGCCAGCGCCACGCAGTACAGCGCAGCGTGATCCACCACCGGGAATACGAAGATGCCGCCGTGGGGTGCACGCAGTGCACAGCCGAAGGTCATGGAGAGCGCACCGGCGACCGCAGAGCCGACAACGCAGCTGGGCAGGACGCGCAGCGGGTCGGCTGCTGCATAGGGGATAGCGCCCTCAGACACGAAGCACAGGCCCATGACGTAGTTCACGATGCCGTTGCGGCGTTCGTCCAACGTCCACTTGCGGGGGCAGAAGGTGGTGGACAGGGCAATAGCGATGGGAGGAACCATGCCGCCCACCATGACGGCGGCCATCACCTCGTAGTTACCGGAGGCAAGAGCTGCGGTGCCAAAGACGTAGGCTGCCTTGTTGACCGGGCCGCCCATATCCACGCTCATCATACCGGCCACGATGGCGCCCAGCAGCACCTTGGAGCTGCCGCCCAGTGCGTTCAGCCAGTCGGTCATGGCGGTATTGATCATGCCCATAACCGGGTTCACGGCACACATCATCGCACCTACGATCAGAATGCCGCCCAGCGGGTAGATGAGCATGGGGCGGATACCGTTCAGGCTGGCGGGCAGCTTTTCGGTGATCTTTTTAAGGAACTGCACGATGTAGCCCGCTGCAAAACCGGCCAGCAGCGCTGCAAGGAAGCCGCCGGAGATGCCGGTGGTGCTGCCTGCGGCAAGGTCGGTGAAGTTTGTGCCGTTCATAGCCAGCACGCCGCCGGCAAAGCCTACGGCCAAGCCCGGGCGGTCGGCGATGGACATGGCGATGAAGCCTGCCAGAATGGGCAGCATATAGCCGAAGGCTGCGCCGCCCACCGTCTTGAAGAAGGCGGCAACGGGGGTGTTCATGCCGAAGTTTGCGGGGTTGATGCTGTAATCATCCAGCAGGAAGGCCAGCGCAATCATGATGCCGCCGCCCACCACGAAGGGCAGCATGTGGGAAACGCCGTTCATCAGGTTCTTGTACAGGCTGCGGCCAAAGCTGTCCTTACCGGCGGTGTCGTCCTCGGCTGCTGCACCGCCCTCGGCATGGTACACAGGCACCTCGCCGTGGGCGATTTTCTTAATGAGTTCCTCCGGCTTATGGATGCCGTCATCTACACGGGTGAACAGCACCGGCTTGCCGTCAAAGCGGGCGGTGTCCACCTTTTTCTCCGCTGCTACGATGATGCCATCGCAGGCGGCGATCTCGGCGCGGGTCAGGATGTTCTTTGCACCGTCCGAGCCGTTGGTCTCCACCTTGGTGGGCAGACCCAGCTTATCACCGGCCTTGGTCAGTGCCTCGGCGGCCATGTAGGTGTGGGCAATGCCGTTGACGCAGGCGGTCACAGCCAAAATGCGGTAGCCGTCCTGCGGGATAGCCTGCTGGGTAAAGCTCTCTGCACCGAACTGTGCTTCCTCCTGTGCGTCGATGCACTCCAAGAACTCCTTGGGGGTCTTGGCGGCTTTAAGCTTTTCCACAAAGTCCTCGTTCATCAGCATCTGCATCATACGCGCCAGCATATCCACATGCAGGCTGCCGTTTTCCGGGGCGGCAATGGCAAACAGCAGATCGGTGGTGCCGTCATCCTCAGCGTTGTACTGTACCGGGGTGCTCAGCCGCAGGGCGGCCAGACTGGGACGGGTGACCACATTGGTCTTGGCGTGGGGCACAGTGATGCCGTTATCCACATAGGTAGAGCCCTCGGCCTCGCGGGCGTAGAGCGCCTTTTTGTAGGCCTCCTTGTCGGTGATGTTGCCGTGGGTGGCCTGCAATTCCACCAGCCGGCTCAGGATCTGCTCCTGCGTCTGCAGCGCCTCGTCCAGCGCAATGGACTGTGCGGTAAATAACTCGGTAATGCGCATAAACGTTCCTCCTATTCCTTTATCCTATCAAAGCTGCGCCAGCAGCTCGTCGATCTTTTCCTTTGTGGCAAGCCCAAGGCTGAAAGCCGTTGCGCTGCCGCAGGCCGTGCCCAGACGCAGCGCCTGCGCGTAGCTGCGGCTTTGCAGATACCCGGCCACAAAACCGGCCACCATGCTGTCGCCTGCGCCCACGCTGTTGACCACCTTGCCCTTGGGGCAACCGATGCGGTGCACCTGTCCCTGCTCGTCCAGCAGCAGCGCACCGTCCCCGGCCATGCTCACCAGCACATTGCGTGCACCCTTTTCCTGCAAAGTACGGGCAGCTGCCACGATTTCGGCGTCACTGGTCAGCACCTTGCCCACGATCTCGCCCAGCTCATGGTTGTTGGGCTTGATGAGGAAGGGATGGTAGGGCAGCACATTCACCAGCAGGTCGCGGGTAGCGTCCACCACTGCGCGCACGCCCTTGCCCTGCAGCCGCGCCAGCAGCCGCTCGTAGACGCTCTGCGGCAGGCTTGCCGGGATGCTGCCTGCCAGAATAAGGATATCGCCCTCGGTCAGCTTATCCAGCTGGGCTTCCAGCTGCTGCAAGGCACTTTCCGGGATGGCCGGGCCTGCGCCGTTCAGCTCAGTCTCCTGCCCTGCCTTGATCTTGACATTGATGCGGGTCATGCCGTTTTCCAGATGCACAAAGTCGGTCTTGAGCCCCTGTGCAGCCAGACCACGCTCCAGCCATGCGCCGGTCTCACCGGCCACAAAGCCCAGTGCCACGCTCTCGCAGCCCAGCTGCGCCAGCACGCCGGACACGTTGATGCCCTTGCCGCCCAGCACGCAATCCTCGCCTTGGGCGCGGTTCACTTCACCCACCTCCAGCGGTGCGTCCAGACGCACAACGTAATCAATAGCCGGGTTAAAAGTAACGGTGTAGATCATGCTTCTGCCTCCTTTACGAACGTATACTGCTTATATTTCGGGTTCGGGCAGCGGTTGGTCAGGATGGCACCGCCGTGCAGGTCCGTGATGACCGCCGGGTAAATTTTAGCAAATTTGGCGTCATCCACAAGGAACCAGCTTTCCCGGGCGCGGCGGACGGCAGCGGCCTTTACCGCTGCTTCCTCGGGGTCCGGGGTGGTAAAGCCCGCCTCCAGCGCCACGCCGTTGGCACCCATGAATGCTTTGGTGAAGTTATACTGCTGGATGCTGCTGACCGCCGGAGCGCCCACGATGGCTTCGGTCTGGGGGCGCAGCAGCCCGCCGGGAAGATACACCCGACAACCCTTCTGCGCCAGCAGCCGGGCGTGCGCCACGCCATTGGTCACATAGGTGGCTTTGAGCGCCACACCCGTCAACGCCCGCACCAGCTCCAGCGTGGTGGTGCCTGCATCAATGAATACAAAATCCTCGGCAGCAATGAGCGCTGCGGCGGCTGCGGCAATGCTGCGCTTTTCGGCTACCGCCAGCGTCTCCTTAGCCTCCATGGTAGGCTCGTCTGCCAGAAAGCGGCTGTCCGGCAGGGTGGCTCCTCCGTGTACCTTGGTCAGCCTGCCCTGCCGGTCCAACTCGGTCAGGTCACGCCGGATCGTGGATTCGCTGGTGTGCAGCGCCTCACACAGCTGCTGCACCGTCACGGTGCGCTGCTCGTTCAGCTGCTCTAGGATCAGCGCAAAACGTTCCTCCGCCAGCATGGTGTCTTTTCCCTTCTTTCCTTCCCACGCCTGACCGTTTCCGCACGGTCTTGGCGTGTTTTGGTTGTTTGCATCTTTATTATAGCAAAAATCTTGTCAAAATCAATCAGCTTCGGTCATTTTCGATTACAAAGAATTTTCATCATTTTTGTGCAGAATTTCCAACGCCTTGGATACAAAAGCTTTTTGCACGCAAAAAGACCACCGCACTTGTGTATGCGGTGGTCTTTTCTGCGTTTCTGTGACCGGTCGTGACCGGTTTTGGTGCTCCGGCTGGTTTACATCAGGCATCCGAGCGGGAGTAGGCGTTCTTCATCTGGCTGCTCAGTTCAAACAGAACTTTATCCAGCGTGTCGGCGGCCTTCTCCTGCAGCATGGCGGCAATGGCGGTGTTGGCTTCCTCCCGCAGGGCGGCGCGGCTTGCGGCGTCCTGCTCGGCGGCAAGCTTTGCATCGTACCCGTTCACCAGTGCGCGGGCAGCGGAGAGCACGGCCTCCTCGTAGCGCTCGAGGTGGAAGAGGGATTTATTATAGGAGGCGTCTGCCATGGCGGCAATCAGACGGCTGGTCCAGTAGAAGTTATCGGTGGACACAGTGCCGGTGGTGTTGGCCAGATACTCCGGGGTACGCTCCACATTGGCGTAGAAGGGCACCATGGTGTTGAAGGCGTTGGAGGCATAGGCCACCCACTCCACAGCGCGGGATTCCTCCGGCTGGTCGGGACGCATCTGCAAAAGCGCCATAAAGTCATTGCGGTTGATGCCGATGGAACGGTACGCGCCCTTTGCGGACTTGTCGCCGTAGCTCAGGTAGGGGTCGTAGGGGGTGCCCTGATAGTGGCTGGACAGCATATACTTGATGTCCTCCGGGGTCACCTTGCGCTCCGGCACCATGCACCACGGCAGGTCATCGGACATGGGGGTGTAGTCGGCGTCGGCACCCTCCCACACCCATGTGCGGGGGTTGAGGTAGCGCAGCATATACCATGCACGGGGGGTGTTGTAAACGTGGTCGGCGTCATCATGACTGCCAAAGGCGTCCCGGGGATTCAGCGCGCCGTCCAAAGAAAGGTCGAGGTGATTCTTGGCAATGAACTCCCGCAGGTCGGCAGAGCAGAGGTAGTTTTCCTGTGCGCCGAAGGCATCTTCCAGATCAAAGGTGTCGATGCCCAGCTGGTTGGGCATGACCACATACACATCATCCGGCACGCGGCGGGCGATCCAGTGGTGACCGCCGATGGTCTCCAGCCACCAGATCTCGTTTACATCCTGAAAAGCGATGCCGTTCATTTCGTAAGTACCGTACTGCTCCAGCAGACTGCCCAGACGCAGCACGCCCTCACGGGCAGAGTGGATATAGGGCAGCACCAGATAGACGATATCCTCCTCGCCAATGCCGCCGGGCACTTCCGGCCGTTCCCCTTTGGCGGGCTGGTACACCACCAGCGGATCTGCACCCAGAACGCGCGGGTTGGACGTGATGGTCTCGGTAGCCGTCATGCCCACATGGGCCGCATTGACACCCGCTGCCGCCCAGATGCCCTCGCCTTCCACCGCGTTGGGCATGGCCGTCATCCGCAGCGCATGGCCGGGCAGCGGCACCTCCACATGGGAGATCACCGACCGATAGACGGCCGGGTGCTCCTCCGGCTGCACGACCACGAACTTTTTGGCCGTGAAATGCCCCGAACCCGAATCGTCGTTGCGGGCGACCATGGTGGAGCCATCGTATGATGCGTTTTTGCCGACTAAAATTGTAGTACAAGCCATTGTTCTGTCCTCCGAAATTGTTTCCTTGTCTTTTCGGTTTGCCGAGGCTATTGTAAGCCTTTTTGGGGGAAAAGGCAAGATTTTTTGAGAAGGGAGCGTGGAAGTACGATTTATGGGACATAACAGAATTTATACTGAAATTATAGGAAGGATGCCAATTGACAACAACTTCCATTTCTCGTATGGTAACGGTATCCTATCGTTCAGGAGGGCTCTCTTATGAAGCTGCTCGCGCACATCAGTGATGACAAGACCCGCACACAGACCATCGAAGAACACCTGATCAGCACGGCTGCACTGGCCGGAAACTTTGCCGCAGCGTTTGGCGCACAAGCAGAAGCAGCGTATACCGCCCTGCTTCATGACATCGGAAAATATAGCGCTGGTTTCCAGCAACGCTTGCAGGGAGGCCCGCCCGTTGACCACTCCACTGCTGGAGCCAAGGCCGCGATCCAGGACGGAAACATTCCCGCCGCGCTGGCCATTGCCGGACATCACAGTGGCATCCCCGACCTCGGAAATCCGCATGATACTGCCGACGAAAGCACATTGGTCGGCCGCTCCAAGCGGCGGATCGAAGATTGCTCCCAGTGGAAACAGGAGATCTCCCCTGCCAAAGCCGCTCTGCCGCCGTGGCTGCTCCGCCAGCCGGACAACCTGACCATGGCCTTTTTCACCCGGATGCTCTACTCCAGCCTGGTCGATGCCGATTTCATCGACACCGAGACCTTCATGGACGGTAAAGCAGCCCCGCGTGGGATGGGGGAACCACTTTCCGCTCTGCTGGAAAAAGTCCGGGCACAGGCCAAACGCTACCTTGACAGCCCTGCCGCTTCCCCTGTCGCGCAGGAGCGGAACAAAGTACTGCGGGCCTGCATGGAACAGGGTACTCATGCACCACAGGGGCTTTATACGCTCACAGTTCCCACGGGCGGTGGCAAAACCTTCGCGTCCCTCGCCTTTGCGCTGGAACATGCTGTGGCACAAAAGCCGCAGATGGAGCGCATCATTTACGTCATCCCCTACACTTCCATTATCGACCAGACGGCGCAGACGTTCGCAGATCTTCTGGGAGAAGACAATGTGCTGGCCCACTTTTCCGGTGTAGACTACAAGCTGACCGAAAAAGACGACCTGACACCTGCTCAGTACCGGAAACTGCTTTCCAGCGAAAACTGGGACGCTCCCATCGTGGTGACGACCGCTGTGCAGTTCTTCGAATCCCTCTACGCCAACCGCAGCAGCCGGTGCCGCAAACTGCACAACATTGCCAACAGTGTCATTCTTTTTGATGAAGCACAGACGTTCCCTACCGATTACCTGAAGCCCTGCGTTTCCGCCATCGCACAGCTGGTCCAGCACTACCACACTACCGCCGTTCTCTGCACCGCAACGCAGCCCGCCTTGACGCCGCTGCTTCAGGAGCTTGCCCCTGGCCTGACCGCAAAAGAACTCAGCCCCGACCCGGCTCACCTCTATGAAGTCCTTCGCCGCGTGACCCGGCAAGATCTGGGCACCCTCTCCGCTGAGGCCCTCTGCGCACAGCTTTCGTCTGCCGAACAGGTGCTCTGTGTGGTCAACCGGCGCAAGACCGCCCAGGATCTGTTTGCACAGCTCCCCGCCGAAGGCAGCTACTGCCTGACCACCTTCCTCTGTGCCGCTGACCGCCGCCGACAGTTGGACGAGATCCGCCAACGGCTCAAGGCGGGGCTTCCCTGCCGGGTCGTCTCCACCTCCTTGATCGAAGCAGGCGTCGATGTGGACTTTCCGCTCGCCTACCGTGAAACCGCGGGGCTGGACTCCCTGCTCCAGACCGCCGGGCGCTGCAACCGGGAGGGCAGACGCGACCCGAAAAAAAGCATCGTTGCTTCTTTCCAGCTGGAAGGTCTGGCACCGCTCCCCATGCTTTCGCAGAATGTCAACGCCATGAATGCCACCGAGCGGGCCTACGACCTGCTCGACACACCGGATGCCATTCACAGCTATTTTGAATCCTTCTATCGCACCCGTGCAACACTTGACAAACAGAACATTCTGGACGCTTTTCAGCATGGTATCAAGGGATGTCAGTTTCCCTTTGCACAGGTTGCCGGAAAGTTCCACCTCATTGATAACCACACTTACACGATCTATCTTCCCATTGAGGAAGGTGCCGACCTCTGCGCATCGCTTCGCGGCGGACACATCAGCCGTGCTCAGCTCCGCCGCCTGGGCATTTACAGCGTAGAATGCTATGAAAAGCAGTTCCGTTCGCTGGACGCCGCCGGTGCATTGGAACGTTCTCCGGATTTCCCCGATGATTCCGCCATCCTCGCTGATCCAGACTTGTACAGCCGCAAGACCGGCCTTTCGATGGAGATCGAAGAAGGTAGGGCGATCATCCTCTGAAAAGGAAAAAGCAGCAGAGCACGCGACTCCACTGCTTTTCCCTCTAGGCTTTACAAATCTCCTAAATATTTCAATCCACATTCCCATCAGTTTCTTCAAAACTGGCAGAATGACCAAATTTATTATAGTAGATTTTACTATGTACCGCAAGGTTTTTGCAGAAAGTCCTTGATTTCCATTTTTACCCATGTTATAATCAGGGCCAGAAGATATAATTTACATATCTCTTAAATGAAATCGAGACAAAGAGGTGGTTGCAATGGGCAAATTCGATGTTCGCCTGAAAGTCCGACAACCGTTTGAAAGGAGGTGATGCGCATGTCCATGCGCATTGAAGTCTGGGGACCCTATGGATGCTTCTCCCGGCCCGAAATGAAGACCGAACGTGTCAGTTACGACATCATCACGCCGTCGGCCGCAAGAGGGCTCGTTGAAGCGATCTACTGGCACCCTGGCCTGAAGTACCACATTGACCGCATCTACTTATTGAGTCCCATCCAGTTCACCAACATCCGGCGAAACGAGGTCCGCTCCACCCTGCTGGCTTCCGCAGCACTGTCTGCCGCCAAGGGAGGAACGCCGCCGGTGCTCTACACCAGCCAGGACATCCAGCAGCGCGCCGCTATGGTCCTACAGGACGTCCACTATGTCATCGAGTGTCACTTCACCATGACCGACAAGGCAGCCCCCGGCGACAACCCCGGAAAATTCCAGGATATCCTTCGCCGCCGTTTGAGCAAAGGCCAGTGCTATCATCAGCCCTGCTTTGGCTGCCGCGAGTTCCCTGCCAACTTCCGGGAGTGGCCCGGCGGCGACATTCCTGCACTGGAAGAAGCCACGCAGGACCTCGGATTCATGCTGTATGATCTGGATTATTCTGACCCGGCCAACATCCGCTCGCAGTTCTTCCGGGCAAAGCTGGTCAACGGGGTGATGGATTGCCGGGATGTGGAGGTGTTCACATGATCTTACAGGCATTGACTGCTTATTATGAGCAGCTGCTCCGCACCGGACAGATCTCAGCCCCCGGCTGGGAGAATCAGTTCAAGGTCAGCTACTGGCTCCGCATCAACGCGGAAGGCCAGCTCATCGACCTCGTGGACTGCCGCCAGATGGTTCCGCGCGGCAAAAAAGAAGTGCTCGCCCCGCGGGAAATGGCAGTTCCTGCCCATGTCAAACGAGCTTCCGGCATTGCTGCAAATTTTCTGTGCGACAATTCCACCTATCTGCTGGGTGCAGACGAAAAAGGCAAGCCGGAGCGCTCCATCCAGTGCTTCGAAGCCTGTGCAAAGCTGCACCATGCCATTCTGGATGGGGTTGATTCCCCTGCGGCCAGAGCGGTCCTTGCGTTTTTTGACCATTGGAAGCCCGAAGAAGCATCGGCCCACCCGTTACTGGCTGACCGCTGGAAGGATATCACCGGAAACGCCAACCTTCTGTTCGACTATGAAGGGCCGGAGGGCAGCATCCTGTCCACTGAAGATGAAGCGATCCGAGCGGCATGGCAGCAGCACTACAGCAGCGCTTCGCCCGACGCTCCGCTGGTCCAGTGTCTCGTGACCGGCCAGCAGGCCCCAGCCGCCCGGCTGCATCCCTCCATCAAGGGTGTTCCCGGCGCACAGAGCTCCGGAGCCGCGCTCGTTTCCTTCAACGCCCCGGCATTTTGTTCCTATGGGCACGAGCAGGGCGAGAATGCCCCTGTCAGCGAATATGCCGCCTTTGCTTACACCACTGCATTGAACACGCTGCTGGCCGACCGGGATCATTGCCGTATCCTCGGCGATACCGCTGTGGTCTGCTGGGCCGAAAACGCGTCCCCCAGCTATTCCTCCCTCGGCATGATGGCCCTGTTCGGCATCCCGGAAAACCATGGCCTTACCGAAGACGACCTGAGCAAAGCGCTGGACAACCTTGCCAAAGGGCAGCCCTGCAGCTGGATGGGAGAGAATCTGCAGCCCGGCCAGCACTTTTATGTGCTGGGGCTCTCGCCCAACGCGGCACGTATTTCGGTACGGTTCTTTCTGCGTGACACCTTCCAGGTATTTGCACAGCGGCTGCAGCGGTATGCAGAGGATATCACTGTGATCCACCCCGCTTTTGACAAGCGTGAGACCCTCTCCGTCTGGTCGCTGGTCCAGGAGACTGTCAACCAGAACTCGCGTGATAAAAAACCTTCGCCGCAGCTTGCAGGTGATGTTCTGCGCTCTATTCTGACGGGCACCCCCTATCCAGCTACACTTCTGAATGGAGCGGAACTGCGGATACGCGCCGAACAAACGATCACACGCGGCCGGGCGGCCATCATCCGGGCTTATTACCGCCGCCATCCCCATCCACAGGTTCCAAAGGAGGTTTTGGATATGCCTGAATTGAATGTAGCATGCAACAATATCCCCTATACTCTTGGCCGGATGTTCTCGCTATACGAACAGATCCAGCTGGCTGCGGCCAAGGCAAATTCTTCCAACATCAATGCCACCATCAAGGACCGCTATTTTAATGCGGCTTCTTCGAATCCCAGCCAGGTCTTCAACCTTCTGGGCAAACTTTCCGTCAGCCACCTTCGGGTCCTGCGCCGCAGCGATCCAAAGTTGGCCGGTTTTCTGCAAGGCCAGTTGGAAGAACTTTCCATCCGCGTCGGCACATCCTATCCCCCCCATCTTGACCCCGCCAGCCAGGGTTCGTTCCAGTTGGGTTATTACTATCAGAATCAGGCCCGCTTCCAGAAGAAAGCCCCCGCTGATTCCACTGAGAATGTTTGAATTATAAGGAGGAACTGACATGTCTGAGCCTATCAAAAACCGCTATGATTTTGTGATCCTGTTCGATGTTGAAAACGGCAACCCAAACGGTGACCCCGACGCAGGCAACATGCCCCGCATCGACCCGGAAACCGGCTACGGTCTCGTGACCGATGTCTGCCTGAAGCGGAAGATTCGCAACTATGTGGAGACGGTCAAGGAAAATGACGAAAATTACCGCATTTACATCAAGGATACCGTCCCTCTGAACCGCAGCGACGCCGACGCCATCAAAGCTCTTGGCATCAGCGAGGACCTCAAGGCCTCCAAGAAGAGTGACCCGGACATTGATCGCCGTCTGCGCAATTACATGTGTGAGCACTACTACGATATCCGCACCTTTGGCGCTGTTATGACCACGTTTGTCAAAGGCGCGCTCAACTGCGGTCAGGTCCGCGGCCCGGTCCAGCTGAGCTTTGCGCGTTCGGTGGATACCATCATCCCGCAGGAAGTCACGATCACCCGCGTTGCCATCACCACGGAGGCCGATGCTGAGAAAAAGGGCACCGAAATGGGCCGCAAGTACATCGTCCCCTATGCCCTCTACCGTGCAGAAGGTTATGTTTCCGCCAATCTCGCCCGCAAGACCACCGGCTTCTCAGAAGATGACCTGCAGCTGCTGTGGGAGGCCATCCTGAACATGTTCGAGAACGATCACAGCGCTGCGCGCGGTAAAATGGCCGTGCGGGAGCTCATCGTCTTCAAGCATTCTTCGGAGCTTGGCAACGCCCCCGCATACAAGCTGTTCGATGCCGTGACCGTCCAGCGCAGAGACCCCACCACCCCGGCGCGCAGCTACCACGATTACACTGTCACCGTATCCGACGCCCTTCCGGAAGGAGTCACCTGCGAGAGGATGTCCTGATGTCCGCCCCGGACGATTACCTGTTGATGTCCGGCATCCAGCATTTTTGCTTCTGCCGTCGTCAGTGGGCGCTCATCCACCTCGAACAGCAATGGTCTGAGAACCTTCGCACTGCGGAAGGGCGGCTGGAACATACCCGCTGCCATGACACCGCGCAGACCGAGCGGCGAGGCGATCTGCTCATCACACGAGGGATGAAGGTCGTCAGCCACCGCCTGCGGCTCAGCGGAGACTGCGACGTTGTGGAATTCCGGGCGGACCCGGAGGGCATCCCGCTGCAGCACACCGAAGGCCGCTGGCGGCCCATGCCGGTGGAGTACAAACATGGCCGCGCCAAGGAGAACGACGCCGACCGGCTGCAGCTCTGTGCGCAGGCCATGGCTCTGGAAGAGATGCTGGCCTGTGATATCCCGCAGGCCGCGCTCTTCTACGAGGAAACACGGCGGCGGGAACTCGTCCCGCTGACGGACGCGCTGCGCCAAAAAACGCAGGCCATGGCCGACGAGATGAACCAGTATTTCGCCCGCGGCTACACTCCAAAAGTCAAGCCGGGAACCTTCTGCAACGCCTGCTCCCTTAAAGAGCTTTGCCTGCCCGCACTGTACAAACGCGCCGACCCCAGGGCCTACCTGAAAGCCTATCTGGACGAAGTGCAAGCGGAGGACACGCCATGAGACAGCTATTGACCCAGCTTTACGTCACTTCGGAAGACGCCTATCTTTCGCTCGACGGCGAAAATGTCGTGGTCAGCCGCCAGAAGACCGAGATCGGGCGGGTCCCGCTCCACACGCTGGAAGGGATCGTCTGCTTCAGCCGCTCCGGTGCCAGCCCGGCACTCATGGGCAAATGCGCGGCCAAGGGCATCGACCTCTGCTTTTTCAGCCCCTACGGCCAGTTTTTGGCGCGCACCGTCGGCGAAGAGCGCGGCAATGTCCTGCTGCGGCAGACCCAGTACCGCATCTCCGACAGCGAAGCGCTGAGCTGCCGCTATGCGCGGTACTTCATCCTTGGCAAAGTTTACAACGCCCGCTGGGTACTGGAACGCGCCACCCGCGACCACCCGCAGCGCGTACCCGTAGAGGAACTCAAACGCACGAGTGCCCAGCTTGCGGCGGCGCTCCCGCTCATTGAGCAGTGCGACGATCTCGACCAGCTGCGCGGTCTGGAAGGGGAAGCAGCGCAGCGCTACTTTGACTGCTTCGACTCCCTCATTTTACAGCAGCATGAAGCGTTTCCGTTCGTATCCCGAAACCGTCGGCCGCCGCTGGACAATGTGAACGCGCTGCTCTCCTTTGCCTATTCTCTGCTGGCCCGCGACTGCGCTTCCGCACTGAGCAGCGTCGGGCTGGACCCGTATGTCGGCTTCCTGCACCGCGCCCGTCCCGGACGCCGCAGTCTGGCGCTGGACCTTATGGAAGAGCTTCGCGCCGTTTACGCAGACCGGTTCGTGCTGTCCTGCATCAACCAGAAACTGCTGACAGCGAAGCACTTCCAGAAACAGGAGAATGGTGCTGTCCTCCTGACAGACGATGGCCGCCGCGCGTTTCTCAAAGCCTGGCAGACCAAAAAGCAGGAGCAGATCACCCATCCCTTCCTGAAAGAGAAACTGCCCTGGGGACTGGTGCCTTACGTGCAGGCGCTCCTTCTGGCGCGGACTCTGCGCGGTGATTTGGAACTGTATCCGCCATTCTTCTGGAAGTGAGGTTCGTCTATGCTGGTCCTGATCACTTACGATGTCAACACCGAGACCGCTGCTGGGCGCAAACGCCTGCGCAAAGTCGCCAAAAAGTGCGTGGACCACGGGCAGCGGGTGCAGAATTCTGTCTTCGAGTGCCTGCTGGACGCCGCGCAGTTTGCTGTTCTGAAGTCCGAGCTTGCCGCCCTCATCGACCCCGATCTGGACAGTCTGCGGTTTTATCAACTGGGCAACAACTATAAGACCAAGGTCGAGCATATCGGGGTGCATCCCCTGTTTGAATCCGGAGACGTGCTGATCTTCTAGCCCTCTCCCTCGGTGCGAATGGAAAGCACTCACCCTTTTTCCGTCTCCTTCGCACCATGTTTTCAAGCCGTTCTGTGCAGATCGCAGCTGTTTTTTCGGATGTTTTTGGACAAGCTCTTCCAAATCTGTGCAGATCGTTTTATAATGAAACAAAAGCGGAGATGTTTTTCTCCGTTTTTGCTGTCGCCCTCCTCGCGGAGGGCGTGGATAGAAATAATCGGCCTGATCTTATGGCCTGAAGGGTTCCCAGTCGCCCTCCTCGCGGAGGGCGTGGATAGAAATTGACGCTTGTAAATGTGGGAAAGGGGTGTACTGGGTCGCCCTCCTCGCGGAGGGCGTGGATAGAAATCTGGATCACTTCCAGAGCGACGAGGCCGAGTTTTGTCGCCCTCCTCGCGGAGGGCGTGGATAGAAATCTGCTTGTCGGCGTGAGCGGTGACGCTCTCCACGAGTCGCCCTCCTCGCGGAGGGCGTGGATAGAAATAGGGAGGCCAGGTTGGCGTCAGCGGACGGTGTAGGGTCGCCCTCCTCGCGGAGGGCGTGGATAGAAATCGGCCTGACACGCGCCGGATCACATCGGCGGGCGGTCGCCCTCCTCGCGGAGGGCGTGGATAGAAATTCTAAACCCGCTGCCACAGCGAAGAAAGGAGAATAGTCGCCCTCCTCGCGGAGGGCGTGGATAGAAATGACGCATACCGGGCATCCCGGCGGGGCAAGGTGTGTCGCCCTCCTCGCGGAGGGCGTGGATAGAAATTGCACACCAGTTCTGCACCGTGCGCAGCGGGATGCGTCGCCCTCCTCGCGGAGGGCGTGGATAGAAATTGCCGTCACGTTGATGGTCACAGTGTTGGAGCCGTCGCCCTCCTCGCGGAGGGCGTGGATAGAAATACTGTCTTTATTATACACCCATTGAGTGCAAAAGTCGCCCTCCTCGCGGAGGGCGTGGATAGAAATTGAAGTACAACGGAAAAATGCGGGAAATCCTATACGTCGCCCTCCTCGCGGAGGGCGTGGATAGAAATCGATAGAGCACCTCTTCCTCGTGGTAGAGACCGCGGTCGCCCTCCTCGCGGAGGGCGTGGATAGAAATACCTGGGGAGACTTGCCTCAGCTGCGCTGGGCAGGTCGCCCTCCTCGCGGAGGGCGTGGATAGAAATAAGTATCTTGGCTGCTTCTGCCGTTCCCACGCCGGTCGCCCTCCTCGCGGAGGGCGTGGATAGAAATTCGTAGTAGTCCTGCGGGTTGACCAGCAGAATGAGTCGCCCTCCTCGCGGAGGGCGTGGATAGAAATGGCCAGGATGGCGCGGATATAGCGGTCCAGCCATGTCGCCCTCCTCGCGGAGGGCGTGGATAGAAATAACATCATCCGGATGGCACCGCCGGTCGGGGTGAAGTCGCCCTCCTCGCGGAGGGCGTGGATAGAAATAACGAAGTCCACCAATACCAAAACTATGACAACAGTCGCCCTCCTCGCGGAGGGCGTGGATAGAAATCTCCCACGGGGCCCGGACGCGATCCGGGTCTTTGTCGCCCTCCTCGCGGAGGGCGTGGATAGAAATTCCGTTTGATGTGATTACACACAGCCCCATCATGCGTCGCCCTCCTCGCGGAGGGCGTGGATAGAAATCATACAAATCCATTAGGTGCATTTCCTCGTGTAAGGGTCGCCCTCCTCGCGGAGGGCGTGGATAGAAATCCATACATATCCAACAGAATTTTATTGTTTCTGCGTCGCCCTCCTCGCGGAGGGCGTGGATAGAAATGACCGAGGACGTCGCCGATGTCGGCCACCAACCCAGTCGCCCTCCTCGCGGAGGGCGTGGATAGAAATTCACCGTGCAGGAAACGCGGGACGCCTGCTCCTGTCGCCCTCCTCGCGGAGGGCGTGGATAGAAATAAAATGCCGTTGTCTGACCTGATAGCGACCACAAAGTCGCCCTCCTCGCGGAGGGCGTGGATAGAAATCCATTGCGAACGCATCCAAGGCGATGCAGGAGATCGTCGCCCTCCTCGCGGAGGGCGTGGATAGAAATTGGTAACCCCCTACCAAAAAGAGGCCCTGCGCTAGTCGCCCTCCTCGCGGAGGGCGTGGATAGAAATTGCATGGAACTGGACGAGAAGAACTGCGACGTAAGTCGCCCTCCTCGCGGAGGGCGTGGATAGAAATGCCATGTCGCTCCCCGGACGGCTGACCAGCATGGGTCGCCCTCCTCGCGGAGGGCGTGGATAGAAATCTCGAAGTGCCGGAGGGCGGTGAGCTGAAGAACGGTCGCCCTCCTCGCGGAGGGCGTGGATAGAAATACCTCCGGGTACATCACCTGCGGCATCCTCGATGCAGTCGCCCTCCTCGCGGAGGGCGTGGATAGAAATATCTGGCAGAATTGCAGGGATACGGTCCTCGCCGGTCGCCCTCCTCGCGGAGGGCGTGGATAGAAATGATGGTGACAGCACCGAGCTGGAGGACATCGCCCGGTCGCCCTCCTCGCGGAGGGCGTGGATAGAAATTAGGCTGTTACTCAGACGGTCAGTTCTGGGACGAGATGTCGCCCTCCTCGCGGAGGGCGTGGATAGAAATATTTTATCCATATTTATATGGATAAATTTTGCCAGTCGCCCTCCTCGCGGAGGGCGTGGATAGAAATAACAATTATTCATGCAATGATAGTGGCAGCTATTAACGTCGCCCTCCTCGCGGAGGGCGTGGATAGAAATGCTCGATTCAGGGAGAAAATATTGTTTGCTTGACCGTCGCCCTCCTCGCGGAGGGCGTGGATAGAAATATCGTATACATACAAGGACAAATCAGAAGTAGCATTGTCGCCCTCCTCGCGGAGGGCGTGGATAGAAATTGTCAAATCGTATTCTGTGCGGAGCTGGTCAGCGTGTCGCCCTCCTCGCGGAGGGCGTGGATAGAAATCTCTTTCCGAGCTGTGATGGATTAAATCGTTAGAAGTCGCCCTCCTCGCGGAGGGCGTGGATAGAAATTACGCCCAGCTCTACACCTACACCAGCTATGCCAGTCGCCCTCCTCGCGGAGGGCGTGGATAGAAATGTCATAATATACCTCCTGCGGCTTGCGCCGTCTTGTGTCGCCCTCCTCGCGGAGGGCGTGGATAGAAATATGTCCACGCTCGGAAGGTCGCCAAAATACTTGGGTCGCCCTCCTCGCGGAGGGCGTGGATAGAAATGCCCTATTCCAGCGCACACAATACAGCAGTCACAGTCGCCCTCCTCGCGGAGGGCGTGGATAGAAATTTTTTCCCAACTGTCGTCGCCATCAACTTCGTCCGTCGCCCTCCTCGCGGAGGGCGTGGATAGAAATACCTCCTTTCAGTGGTTCTTGAGCATTCCGAAGAACGGTCGCCCTCCTCGCGGAGGGCGTGGATAGAAATATCTGTGCAGCGTCTTCAACACTCACGTCGTCGGTCGCCCTCCTCGCGGAGGGCGTGGATAGAAATCGTTTTCCTTCCGGGTTTCATAGAGCCGGACATGTCGCCCTCCTCGCGGAGGGCGTGGATAGAAATAGTCGATGAGCTTGCAGCACGTTTGGGGAAAAAGTCGCCCTCCTCGCGGAGGGCGTGGATAGAAATAGGTCGTTCAGGATCTCGTCATAGCTGCGGGGCTGGTCGCCCTCCTCGCGGAGGGCGTGGATAGAAATAGCAGGCCATATCCAACTTGATGAAAGCAATCGAAGTCGCCCTCCTCGCGGAGGGCGTGGATAGAAATGACAAAGCACCAACCAGACTGGAAGTCTTCGGTGCGGTCGCCCTCCTCGCGGAGGGCGTGGATAGAAATTCCATCTCGGCAATGTCCTCGGCGGTATTAGACTGTCGCCCTCCTCGCGGAGGGCGTGGATAGAAATTGGGAACAGGAGCTTTCCGGCATAAGCGAACGAGGTCGCCCTCCTCGCGGAGGGCGTGGATAGAAATTTTCGATGCCTCGGTCTCGTCGTCCATGTGGTCGGTCGCCCTCCTCGCGGAGGGCGTGGATAGAAATATGGTGAGGACGATGCAGCCATTCTGCTCAGCCTGTCGCCCTCCTCGCGGAGGGCGTGGATAGAAATGACAGTATCATCGGCGATCTGGCCGAATCCGTCACGTCGCCCTCCTCGCGGAGGGCGTGGATAGAAATAGCCTGTGCCTGACGGATGCCTTCATCGGCTCCTGTCGCCCTCCTCGCGGAGGGCGTGGATAGAAATTTCTATATCACTCAGATTACCAACGCGGATTGGACCGTCGCCCTCCTCGCGGAGGGCGTGGATAGAAATCGTCGATTACCGACCGAATCGCCGCAGCGGGCAACGTCGCCCTCCTCGCGGAGGGCGTGGATAGAAATAGGAATCTGCCGCCGCCCTCGGTGTGCTGGCCAAGTCGCCCTCCTCGCGGAGGGCGTGGATAGAAATGCCAGACCGACCCAGCCGTCCGTTTTGTATGCTTGTCGCCCTCCTCGCGGAGGGCGTGGATAGAAATTCCCACCACGCCACGAGGGAAGCGACGACGTTGGTCGCCCTCCTCGCGGAGGGCGTGGATAGAAATCAATCTTTTGAGCCGATCGGAATAACGACCGATGGTCGCCCTCCTCGCGGAGGGCGTGGATAGAAATTTCTTTCACGGCGCGGGGGTTCGGCATCCCACCCGGTCGCCCTCCTCGCGGAGGGCGTGGATAGAAATGACGTCCGGCGTCCGCAGGCCGACAGGCTGAAGAGGTCGCCCTCCTCGCGGAGGGCGTGGATAGAAATGACCGAGGACGTCGCCGATGTCGGCCACCAACCCAGTCGCCCTCCTCGCGGAGGGCGTGGATAGAAATGTATCGAGGTCGAGGATAAACTGCGAGAAGCTGCCGTCGCCCTCCTCGCGGAGGGCGTGGATAGAAATATCTTGAGCAACTTGACGACCAGAGCGTGCTTGTCGTCGCCCTCCTCGCGGAGGGCGTGGATAGAAATAATTTCTGCTTGATGGCCGAAATAACGGAGCCGACCGTCGCCCTCCTCGCGGAGGGCGTGGATAGAAATACCCATGAAAGCGCATTACGATGGGCTGACGTGGTCGCCCTCCTCGCGGAGGGCGTGGATAGAAATTAGTTGCCTGTGAGGAATCGCAGGAAGTCTGTAGTCGCCCTCCTCGCGGAGGGCGTGGATAGAAATTTCTATATCACGCAGATCACCAACGCGGACTGGACAGTCGCCCTCCTCGCGGAGGGCGTGGATAGAAATATTAGTACATTTAACATCAAATTCAACAGACACATGTCGCCCTCCTCGCGGAGGGCGTGGATAGAAATCATTACACGGATGTGGCTGCATCCCAGAGTGACAGGTCGCCCTCCTCGCGGAGGGCGTGGATAGAAATCCTGCGCTGGACCACGCTGCCTGACTATCAAGCAGTCGCCCTCCTCGCGGAGGGCGTGGATAGAAATATCCAAGAGTTTGGGAGGTCGTACCTGTGATGCCGTCGCCCTCCTCACGGAGGGCGTGGATAGAAATTCAGCTCCTCGCACACAAGCTCCTGCGTAAAGCCGTCGCCCTCCTCGCGGAGGGCGTGGATAGAAATATCACCCATACCTTGTGTTTTCCGTAGCCAGACCAGTCGCCCTCCTCACGGAGGGCGTGGATAGAAATAGATCAACCGCAAGCAGAGCGACTTCATCAAGTCCGTCGCCCTCCTCGCGGAGGGCGTGGATAGAAATAGAACACCGTCCTTTTGGATGCTTGCCGCAGCCTCGTCGCCCTCCTCGCGGAGGGCGTGGATAGAAATATGGGCAGACGGCAACTGCGGCGAGTTGCGCACCGGTCGCCCTCCTCGCGGAGGGCGTGGATAGAAATAGTCAGGATGGCGAGAGCGAGTACAAGGGCAGCTTGTCGCCCTCCCCGCGGAGGGCGTGGATAGAAATATGATATCGAGGAGCGGGGGACGTTCTGCCGCTGTCGCCCTCCCCGCGGAGGGCGTGGATAGAAATTTCTGGATGGGGGTCAAGCCTTCCAGCCGCTTGGTCGTCCTCCTCGCGGAGGGCGTGGATAGAAATAGCTTCCACTCCAGCGCCGCCTTGCCGGTAAAGCGTCGCCCTCCTCGCGGAGGGCGTGGATAGAAATAGCTTCCACTCCAGCGCCGCCTTGCCGGTAAAGCGTCGCCCTCCTCGCGGAGGGCGTGGATAGAAATAGCTTCCACTCCAGCGCCGCCTTGCCG
>OGKR01000809.1_pt1 | contig 29073 bp, 16 predicted proteins | sample 1572431 | NCBI WGS metagenome assembly OGKR01 (sample SAMEA2582079, study PRJEB24529) | metagenome | biome: Human gut stool | place: China | collected 2011 | reverse complement strand
ACAATAAAATAAACCTAACCCTAACCAGTAAAAAAAGCTCTGCACGAAACCTTCGTTCTTGCAGAGCTTTTTTCGTTGAAACAAATACAATGTATAAAAGATAAAGGACCTGTTTCTCTTATCATATATACTTTTCAATCATATATCTTTATTCACACTTTCTCTCAAAAGAATAAGTTTTTCCCGGTTCAGTCATTATATCATACTCATACACCTTATATAATAAGGGATATTGTGGATTCAATTCTTTAGCAACAAGTGGCTCTTTAATCTGCGCACGTCGGAAAGCAAAATTCGTATTCTCACCTTTCGCTTCACGCAACCCATCTCCCTTCAAAGGCACATAAGAACGCAAGCGAAGATTTCCTCCCAGACGAGCATATATCGTTGCTTTGGATAGTTGTACGCCATCCCACTCCATATCTACGACAAAACCACCCCGGGCAACCAATCCGTTAACACTACCCTTTCTCCAAGCATCGGGCAATGCAGGGAGTAAATGCACAGCACCATCATGACTCTGTAAAAGCATTTCAGCCACCCCTGCCGTATAACCGAAATTTCCATCAATCTGAAAGGGGGGATGAGCATCAAAAAGATTAGGATAGGTACGTCCATTCTTAGTTCCCGGTTCCACTAGTACTAACATGTTATTTATAATCTTGAAGGCACGATTCCCATCCAAGAGTCTCGCCCACAGATTTATTTTCCAGCCGATAGACCATCCTGTAGCCTGATCTCCCCGATAGATTAATGAGTTTTTTGCGGCCTGAAAAAGCAAGGGATGTGTATAAGGGGATATTTGATTTCCCGGATACAATCCAAAAAGATGAGAAACGTGCCGGTGCTCACTTGTCGGGTCATCCACATCTTCCAGCCATTCCTGCAATTGGTTATATTTACCAATCTGCATGGGGGCCAGGCGATCTATCATCTTTTGCAAACGTTCTGCATATTCCACATCCTCTTTCAACGTCTTACAGGCTTGCAAAGTATTGGAGAAAAGTTCGAAAACAATTTGATTATCCATCGTACAGCCCGCCACTGTGGAAGGTGCATTGTTCTTTTCATCCCCTGCCGGACCATGTTCCGGAGAATTGGACGGACAAGTCACCATCCATCCATATTGAGGATGTTCCACCAGAAAATGAAGGAAGAAGTCTGAAGCTCCTTTCAGAATAGGATAGGCTTCTTTCAAGAAAGCCTCATCGCCCGTAAAAAGATAATGCTGCCATAAATGCTGACACAGCCAAGCCCCTCCGTTGGGCCACATTCCCCAAAAAGCCTTATCAACCATACCTGTACAACGCCATATATCTGTATTGTGATGCAGTACCCAGCCTTCACAGCCATACATTGTACGAGCCGTTTCTTTCCCGGCTTCAGACAGTTCTTTCAACATTTGCATTAATGGCAAGTGAGTCTCACTAAGGTTAGTTACTTCCGCCGGCCAATAATTCATCTCCAAGTTGATGTTTACTGTATATTTCCCATCCCAAGGTGCCAACAAATGATTATTCCATATTCCCTGCAAATTAGCGGGTTGTCCACCCGGTTGCGAAGAGGATATCAATAAATACCGTCCATACTGAAAAAGTAAAGTAGCTAATGAAACATCTTTTCCTTCATTAAAATACTTGACACGCAAATGCGTTTCTTTATTCGCTTCTTCCGAAGTTCCCAAATCCAATTTCACCCGGTTAAATTGTTTTTGGTAATAAGCAATATGTTCCTCGCGCGCCTGTTCATAAGCTTTTTTGCGGGCAATATCCAAATAAGTCTTTGCCCTTTTATGCGCATTTCCACTTACATCCTTATAATTCACAAAATTAGTCGCAGCAGAAATGTAGAGAGTTACAGCATTTGCTCCCTCTACCCGAATGTCCTGTCCGGTCACTACTACCCGACCACCTTCATTTTTAACTTCCACCTGTGTTTCCATACTAATGGCTCCAGGCACTCCCTCATGGTCTGTACCTCTTCCTGTCAAAACAAGTCTTTTTCCCGATTTACCAACCTCATGCTGTAAAGGAGATTTGTAAGAAGCGGTAAATGATAGAGCACCCGGCTTGTCTGCAGTCAACCGAGCTATAATCACATTATCTACAAAAGAGGTGAAAACTTCACGGGTATAGGTTACTTCCCCTACTCTATAGCGTGTAGTTGCTATTGCCTTCTCTATATTCAGATCACGATAATAATCCGTGGTCTTCTCATGACCGGGAAAAGAGAGAAACAAACTGCCTATTGTTTGGTAAGGCATACCATTGCGCGGAGTCTCAAAATTTTGTGCCACCATAGTTTGCGCCTCTTGAGAACGCCCCTCAAATACTAGTTGTCTGATTTGAGGCAATGCTTTTAAAGCCTCGGGGTTGTCATTACGATGAGGGCCGCCACCCCAGACAGTTTCTTCATTCAACTGAAGTTCTTCGCTATCCGTACCACCATAAACCATCACTCCCAATCGGGAATTTCCTAAAGGCAATGCCTCGGTCCAAACTGCTGCAGGGTGACTATACCATAGTCTCAAATCATCGGCAGATATAGTCAAAGAACATGCCATACATACCAATACTATAAAAATCTTATCAAATCTTACCATAAAAATATCCTTATTTAGTCATACTACCATTATTTATTAGTTACCTGATAATGGAACCAATCTACATCTACAAAACCGGATTCCTCCAAATCATTATAAGTGAAAACACCTATCATATCTCCTCTAAAATTAGCAGAAGTCATTGGATAAATTCCTCCCAAATTATAAAACGTCACTCCATCCCAACTATACTGAAAAGTAGCTTTGTCTTCCACTCCCATGGAAGTACGTAAATAAATACAATCCTGACCGTAGGGAAATACTTCACCCTCTACAGACTGTTCATTGATTTCGAACTCCAGCCGAAGCTCATTCTCTTGTTTGACCACGGCTATAAAAGCATAAGTCTTACCACCATTGAAATGAGCTAGTCCCGTCTTTTGTCCATTGCTCATTCCCTTAATTTCCATCTTTACAGTAACCGATGTAGAGTCACTATGCATATAACGCTGATTGATCGTGTTACCGGCTTTGAAAAAGCCTTTTCCATCAACTGTAGGGGAAGCGTACAATCTCAAATATCCGGGACGTTCCGTCAAAGACCATTTCTTATTGTCAGGAACATGGTTCCACATCCACTGCGGATGCAGTTTCGTTTCCGTAAACTCGTCACTTCCTTGAGGAAGAGAAGCAGAGAACCCCATAACAGGTTTAGGCAACTGCCAAGCCATCTGTCCTTCCCTGTTTTTCACATCTACACCTATCACCGGCCAATCATTGACCCATGTCACCGGCAACAAATGTGGTGGACGACCACAAGCATAATCACGAGTAAATTGTCCTATCCAGAACCATCTGCCATCAGGCGTATCTACATATCCTCCCTGACCAGGTATGCGCAAATGATCGCGACTCTTCACTTTTTCTATAGTAAAGACTTCATATTTGCCAGGTTGTCCGGGTTTTCCCGGTGTACCATCAGGAAGTGTGCCATAAAGATGACGTGAACGAAATACATAGGTACCCTCTCCCAACCCTTTATTAGTGAACTCAATATGCTGCAAGTAATAATACCCGTTTCTCTTAAAAATACGGTTCCCTTCACTAGAGTGATATGGTGAAATAACTGTTCCCCCATCGGGATATTGATATAAAATATTCTTCTTATCTATATGAGCGGAATCTGCATCAAGCAAAGTCGTTCCATCCGCAGACATTTGGAAAATATAACTATACCAATACTCCCTCCCAGGATGACTGCTCACTAAATAAGCTTTTCCATCGTCATCCCAAAAAGGACAGGGATCAGACCACCGGGTAACCCGCAAAGGGCGTCCATTCTTGTCTTTTACGAACTGACTTTTCCAAGGACCTTTGGGATTATCAGCTGTAGCCATATAAAAGCCATCTGTATATAGATTTACATAAATATAAAATTTATTACGATGATAGCTAATTGTTGGGGCATAGGCTCCGCCGTTATAACGTTCCATACGTTTTACACTATAAGCTGAATCAACTGCCACTAAATCGGTCAATGCCGCGCCTATAGTAGTCCAGTTGACTAAATCCTTAGAATGCAAGATTGTGACACCGGGATAACTTTCAAATGTAGAAGCCACTAAATAGTAATCATCTCCCACCCGAAGCGGATCAGGGTCACTGTAATCTGCAGCTATCACAGGATTGCGGAAAGTACCGTTTCCCTGATCTCCCCAACGTCCGGTTATTTGTCCATTCATGGTTTCCCATAAAACGACAATCATTAGAATGAAGAATTTAAGTCTCATCATGGTATATTTTGATTCATTATTCACCATACGCCAATTGCAATTTGGCAAAAAAATCTTCCAGCACGATACGTCCGTTAATAAAGTTATATACCCTTATCGGGCGATTCTCTTCACACTTCTCATATTTTAAGTCGGTAGTTATACGAGGCGCACGCAACATATCATAGAAGTCAGTGTCCTGCTTAGGATTTAAAATCAAACTGATAGCAGGAGAGTCTCCCCAAGTCCAATCCTCTCCACGAGGCCACCCTTTCACATTTCGTCTGTCATCATTGAATTTTATTAATGTATCAAACAGATATTTCCCGATATTCCCACACGGTCTGACCTTCAATGCTATTTCAGCCGTGCCGACTCTTACAAGACTATATACATTTGAAGGAATCTGCCAAACCATGATTGGAGACGAAAAAATGACATTAACAGAATTCACATCACTTCGTAGATTGAATTCATTCGCATTTTCCGGATAAGGTCCGCCGCCACTCCATATTACTGTCAACTTGTCTGCAATTTCCGGTTTCGACAAATAAGCTGAAGCTACGTCCGTCAAAGGTCCCCCACATATTACGTACAAGGGACGGGAATCATCACTCAATGCTTCCCGAATAATCAATTCAGCCCCTGCAGACAATACAGGCGTATTCTCATCTGGCAATGGAGTAGCCGCTCCCTTTAATACAGAAACTTGTCCGGTCAAACCACATCTGTCCACTATACGCATTACCTCATCATAACTTTTCTCCATCGATTGCGGAACCCGGTCTTTGAAATGAGCCGCAACAATGCCTTTCATGATAAATTGTGGTGTCAGCAAAGCATGCACTATTGCATAAGCATCATCAACCTCATTAGCAGCATCTGTACTGACAATCACTCTTACTCTCTTTTCTTCAGGAACAGAATAAGGCAAATTCTGGGTCAGTCCTTTACTTGGAACAAACGTATAAAGTCCTGCCAGTATCCATATAACTTTCCACTTCATTCTTTCTTTTCTTTATAATTAATTATTCCGTCTTTCCGCCACCCAAGTGACAGGTATGATTTCCGCCCGCTGTATTTCAGTACTATCGCTTATCGGGCGTAAACTAATTACCAATTGATTTTCACCACCGATATTCAACCAACATTCGGGAATATAATATTCACGCTGGGGACCTTTCTGCCAACAACGACCGATGCAGTGACCATTTATGTAAATAAATCCATTCCCCGAATGCTCCAGACGAAGATGATAAGGGAACCACACTCCACGAGGCTGTTCGGGCAATGTGAACGAGTATGAGTACCATGACAGAAGCGGTTTATTCAATTCTGCCGTTTCTGCCGGTGTCTTTTCCTGCAATCTTCCCTCCTTGGACAAGTTAAGTCCGCGCTCATTCTCTGTGTATGCATATTCCCAAGAAAGTTCCTTGCCTCCGCATCTCACATAGTTCAGTCCTATATCCCAATAATCTTCTACTATCTTTTTTGTATGATGATGCAATCCTTTGCTTTCAAAAAGCATGATTACTTCGACCTTCCTGTTTATAGCCGAATCTCCCGGCAGTTGATAAAAGACACTGTATGCATCTTCCTTGAATATAGGCAACCTCTTTCCTTGAACGGACACCAACACCTCGTCTGCATCCGTGCCGTTGATCAATTTATGACCGATACGTCCCACTTCAAGCAATTTTCCCTGCGGAGCATACGTACGATAATACACAAAATGGCGTCCGTAAATGCCGTCATGATCAATGTACTCTCCTTTTTTCAACTTCACCCAGCGAGTGGGAAGCGGATCAGCCATCCTCTTGTCGGGGATCAGCCTGATAGTATCCGCTTTTACTGTCGGACGTGTTTCCGCGTCGGGAAGTTCCGGTAACCAATCACCCTGTTCGGCACCTGCCGGCAGATAATAAATCATAGCCCCAAATGGTTCCAATGCAAAATCAAAAGCGAAATCTGAAGTCTGTATGGTACCAAAATGATGACGGGTGCGCTCCTCTGTTCTTACAAAATAATACCGGTCACCATTGGAAGCCTGACGTAGCACCAACTTCACATCCGGATCGGTGGAAGTATATTCTACTGGAAGTACATCGGCACGTGCAATTCTGGTACCATGTTCCTTCAACAAATGCGCTAATCCCCGGAAACGGCGATATCGCTCATTAGTAGAACCATTTTCTGCAATGGCAGCAGCATAATCATAGGTAGTAGTCATTTGTCTGGCTCCCCAATCATCAAAGTTAGTACCACCTACAGTCATGTAATAGTTAATCCCACAAAAACCACGCTGCAGTGCATACAAGGTAATATTCTGCGTTTGTATCGGCATTAAACCATCCTGTTCCCAACTTAGTTTTCCTCCCACTTCACTCATCCATCCTCCTTGCAATTCTCCTGAAATAAGCGGTTTGCCGGGTTGAGTACGTAACTGTTGGTTAATCAAACGCCCAAAATTTTTCTCTATTTCCCAACGCGGATAACTATTTACCATATCTACCACACCATTAAGAACACCCTCTTCTACATTACGGGCTTCATCCGTCCAGCAGGTTATAACCGGAACATCTATTTCATATTTGCGAACAATTTGCGAAAGCCGGATCAAATAATCTTTCTTGGCCTCTTTCGGAAACCATTTAATCCGGTTGAATTCATTCTCGACCTGAAAAAAGATGACGCCCGTATGCCCTCTTTCTTTCCGGGTTAATTGGTGTGGCGCCACTGTACGGCACACGGCTCTGTACCAATGCTCATTCCAGCGCATAAATTCAGGGTCATTGCTTTGCAGCCAAGTATCAAAAGAAGTTTTAGCAGGTTTCTTTTGCATAATCCATTGCGGAAAACCACCTCCGCTCCATTCAGCGCAAATATAAGGTCCGGGACGGACAATCACATAAAGTCCGAAATCTTCCGCCATTTTCAGAAAGTCATCCAGTTCTTTCATATCCAAACAAGATTCATCCTGCGGCGAACGAGGCATTCTCCGTTCATGGTAGTTCCAGGGAATATACGTCTCCACACAATTAAAACCACCTTCCTTCAGCTTTCTGAAACGGTCTGCCCACAAAGGTTGAGCCACACGAAAATAATGGAATGCAGCACTGAATACGAACACATCTTTCCCTTCAATCCGTATGCATCGCCGATCATAGCAGATTCTATCCGGATGAACAAACACAGAGTCGTCTATAGACGATATTTGTGTCCCGTTTTCGATGAAAGCGTCTGCTGTTCGATCGTTCATGACAGCCATATCCGTGATATTTTGGGCTGATATAAATAAGGGAGTGATTCCCAATAACATCAAAAAATTAATTCTTTTTATAAGCATGTTCATACACTCGATTTTATTAATATACAATAAGCATCCTTGATTCTATTTTTTCTACTATTCACAGCTAATTATTTTTATAAGTCCTAGTAAAGATACAGGTACACCCTAATTCTCCAATAGTTTTATATTTATTTTTTTGAGCGAATGCCCAGCCGAGCTTCCACCATACATAATCTCATATTCTCCCGGCATGACACGCATGGTATGGGTCGATTCATCAAAAGTATCGAATTGAACGGGCTGCAAAACAAAGGAGACAGTTTGTGTTTCTCCCGGTTGCAATGTAATGCGCCGGAAATCGCGAAGTGTCTTGATGGGACCATTGACATCCTCTGTACGGCGGATATAAACTTGCGCGATTTCAGTACCGGCCCTCTTCCCTGTATTCTTCAATTGGAAAGAAAGACGAACGGAACCATCTTTTTGCAATCCGGCCTTACCCTTCTTATATTGAAATGTCGTATAACTCAAACCATAGCCAAAAGGATAGAGAGGCTCTCCACGGAAATACCGATAAGTGCGGTTGTTCATGTTATAATCCTCATAGTCGGGCAATTGGGAGAGATTCTTATAGAACGTAAGCGGAAGTTTCCCGCTGGGATTGTTACTGCCAAACAACGTCTCGGCAATAGCCAATCCTCCCTGCTCACCGGCATACCAAGCTTGCACAATGGCATCCGCATGTTCCGTTTCGGGAACCATCGCCATGGCACTGCCCGAACAATTGACGAAAACCACCTTCTTGCCGGCTTCATGCAAAGCCGCTATCACGCGCCGCTGCGCTTCAGGCAGTTCAATATCCGTACGGTCTCCACCACGAAAGCCTGGAAGCTTTACTTTCATCTCTTCCCCTTCCAGTTTAGATGAAATACCACCTACAAAAATCACGACATCAGCATCGCTTGCCTGCCCGACAATCGAAGCTACATCCGCTCCGGTTGTCCGACCGCTCTCTGCCGTCTTCACCTCTTTCGGCTGCGTACCATCGTATGGAACGCCTGTCTGTTGCCCTACAGCCTGATCCGTATAAGTACACCCCGGAATATAACGTGCGCTCGGAGCAAAACGCCGAATACCGTCGAGCACCGTGACCGTATGAAACGGACGGCCATAATAGTTACCCCATAACATCATGGAATCAACGGCGTTGGGTCCCATAACCGCTACATTCAAATCCGGTGACAAGGGTAATATGCTTTTTTTGTTCTGCAACAACACAATAGATTCACGAGCCATCTGAAGAGCTAACTCCCTGTGTTCCTTTCGATTGACAATACTCATCGGAATATTCTTGTAAGGTACTACGGACTCATAGTCAAAGTCACCTACCTCAAAACGGGCTTTCAGCAAGCGACGTACACTTCTATCAATCTCCGCCTCGGTAATCTCACCTGCCGCCACTGCTTCGGGCAATGACCGGTAGTTCCTGCCACATTCCACATCCGTTCCTGCCCTGACAGCCATGGCCGATGCTTCATGCTCACTTCCTGCCACTCCGTGACGTCCTTTCACATGGAAATCGGAAATGGCGCTACAATCACTCACTACCAATCCTTTGAATCCCCATTCATCACGTAATATCTGTTGCAGATAACGGGTATTGCCACAGCAAGGCTCACCGTCAATACGCTGATAAGCACACATCACTTCGCGTACACCACCTTCCTGCACCAGCGACTTGAAAGCAGGAAGATAGGTTTCCCATAAATCACGTGAAGATATATTCTCCAGATTGAAACTATGACGATTCCACTCCGGCCCGCTATGCACCGCAAAATGCTTGGCACAAGCTAATAGTTTCAGACACCTGTCCTTGCGTACCCCGTCAATGGTATATCCCTGTAATCCTCTTACAACGGCCAGTCCCATGCGGGTAGTGAGGTAAGGATCTTCACCGTATGTTTCCTGTCCACGTCCCCAACGAGGATCACGAAAGATATTTACGTTTGGTGTCCAGAACGACAAACCTTGAAAACGCTTGATTTCACCACTCCGGCGAGCCTCGTTATTTTTGGCCCGTGCCTCATCACTGGCAGCACAATACACCTTATATAACAAGGTGTCATTGAAAGAGGCAGCCATACCGATAGTGGCGGGAAAAACCGTCGCCTTCCCATTCAGTCCCACACCGTGTAATGCCTCACTCCACCATTCGAACTGAGGAATGTCCAGTCTGGGAATAGCCGGTGAAGCATTTTGCATCAAAGCAACCTTTTCTTCCAACGTCAGCCTACTGCAAAGGTCGGCAGCCCTCTCTTCGACAGGTAAATTGGGATTCTTGTATTGTTGGGCGAACATCGTGCCTCCCAACATCAGCAAGGTGAATCCTGCCATCACAAATATTCTTCTCATGGTCGCCATTTTAAAGGTTCACTATTCTTTTCCAAATCAGATTTTGTTTATTTTAATGATATCCAGTGAAAAGGCGGGAACCGTCAGTTTCAACTTGCCGTCTGACACAGGAAACGTCCCCTTGTTCACCGGTTTCACGCACTCCTTATTCTCCATTGAGTTTTCATCGGTTCCCTTTCCGGAACACATACGAATCAGTTCTACCTGCTTCACTTCGGCATCCTTGAAATCGATGTCGATAATGACACTTTTATCCGTCGGATTCGCCAATTTCAAATAGCCGGTTGCCCCATCCGCCGTGACCGAGGCCGAAGTATAAACCCACTGTTCGGGATAAAGATTCACTTGATGTATTAATTCATCATTCAGATAGCACAACACCAAGTCTCCCTTCACCTCTATGCGAGCATCGTACCACTTGCCTTCTTCCAGCACTCCGTTGTACTTGTAGGCCAGCGTGCTGACCTCTCCCTTCCGATGAAATTCCAAATTATACCGCTTGTTATGATCAGCTCCCAAGTGCCATACTCCGTAATCATCGCTTCCCTTGTGGTGGAAATAGAGCTTTATCCCCTCCTTGTCTTTCGAATAGCGGAACCGCTTTACGGATGTGTAGCGCAGCGGATTATCCGTCACCCGAAGTACAGAATCCACGGTATGCTTCACCGGAGCATTCTCCACCGGATAAATATTATTCTCTTCCACACACTTCACATTGTAGTCGCCTACATGAGTGGCAAAAAGTTGCTGCACATGGTAGGATGGAGTCACAAACACCTCGCCCGAATTGAAATGTATCATATCCGGATTCCAGCGGGCTTCGTTTTCATTCTTGAAAATAGGGGCATAACTATTCATCTTCACGATATCGCTATTGCGCTCCATACCCATCATGAAGACCGCTTCGCCCAGCGCGGCATTGAGATTGCCGTTCGTGCCGCACTCCTTGGTGACTGCATACTCGCCCACATAGACTTTCGGACCGCGACGGTCGTAACTGTCGTACTTGCGGTAACGGTCGATGAACCAGCGGGGATTCCGGTAATAATGCTCGTCCACATAGTCCACCGGATGATTGTTGCGCCATTTCGGGTTGAAATCGAAAGCATCCACATTACCGATGATGACCATTTCCGGATAACGCTCCTTGATGGCACGATAGAACTGTATATAGCGTTCGGGGTAATGGTCGCTCTGCTGCTTTACATTCTTCTGATAATTTTCATTTCCTATCTCTATCAGATACATACCGAAAGGCTCGGGATGCCCGTTGGCCGCACGCATAGCCCCGTATTTCGTAGTAATATCCCCATTGGCATATTCAATGGCATCCAATGCATCCTGTACGTACCACTCTATGCTATCGTGTGGCGCAAAACCTCCATGCCATACCCCTACATTCGTGACATACATGGGAGTTGAGCCTAAATCTTCCGCCAACTGCAGGAACTCATGATATCCCAGCCCATTGCTAACCGGATATCTCCACACATTTACATGTGAAGACCTTTCTTCAATCGGTCCGATTGACTTTTTCCACTTAAATTGCTCCAACTTCCCGCCAATCACTTCTCCCTCCACGAAACATCCTCCGGGAAAACGCATGAAACGCGGTTTCATGTCTGCCAGCAATTGCGCCAGTTCGGGTCGGCAACCATTTTCCCGATCTTTGAATGTAGGGGGAAACAAAGAAACCAGATCCAGATAGACGATGCCCGGACGCTCCATTGAAAGCACCAGCCTTGCCTGTGCATCATCAGTATCCGAACAAAATTCTGCTGTGTATTTCCGCCAGCCACCTTTCAATTTACCCGCCACTTTAGCAGTGGCATACGTGGCTGTCCCGGCTTTGTTTTGTAAAGAAGCACATATCGTTCCCTTGTATCCATCGGCTTTCGCCCAAAAAGAAAGTATATATTTACGTCCCTTGACGGCATTAATTCCCCAATATCCCTCGTTTGCTACCTCCACTTTTCCAAACTTGCCGACGGAAGCGATTTTCACTTTCAGAGCCTTGCGCTGAACCGGATTCATCAAGTCGTCATCCACCAGTTCCATATCGGCAGATGCGTGTGTCGACTTCAGACTCCAGTAAACCAAAGCACTGTCGCAATCCTCAAAAGAGCGGTTGCGAATCAGTTCTGCATAAAGCCCTCCATCCGCAGCATGGTTGATATCTTCAAAGAAGATACCATAGTGTAAGGAGTCAATCCTCGCTCCACGCTCCTTCATAAACAAGTTCAAGGTTATTTGGGCATACGCCTGAAACGGAAGTATTCCCGCAAGAAACAACATAAATATAAACTTGGTTTTCATAGAAATAACAATTATTGTATCGTTGAAATTTTAAGTGTCAATGATATCGAATTCGGTTTTGTTTCAGGCAACTCTACAATCAGCCCCTCATTTGTCTGACTGTACTCAAGGAAATGGTCATAACCAAGCAACTCAACTTTATTGACTGTATTTCCTGTCAAATCCTTTCCTATCGACAATGATTTCACTATAACTTTCCGATTTTCCGGCCAAACCATCACGTGTGCATACAAAAAATCTCCCTTCTTCACAAAACGAATGTCCTGAGCCGTGTAAGGCTGATGCTTTCCTTCATTAAATCCTTGCCCTTTCAGAGGTATTACAGCTTCTGCCACCGGACCTTCACCAAATACTTTCCAGGGACGGGTTCCATATACCCCCTCACCATTTACTGCTATCCAAGAAGCTATGTCTTCCAATATAGCTTCTTCCTTCTCATCAATAGAACCGTTACCACGGATAGGCACACTAAGAAGTAAGTTACCATTCTTGCTGACAATATCAACCAGCATCCGGACAACCGTTGCCGCCGACTTATAGCCATTGGTTTCATACTTATGTCGGTCATAATGCCAATTGCCCAAACAAGTACACGTCTGCCAAGGCTTATCTTGCTTCTGGTCGGGTACGCCTTTTTCCACATCCCAAACCAAACATTCTTTCTGTTCGTCAGTCAATATCTTAGCAAAAACAACAGCTTCATTTTTTCCTTCATGCTCCTTGATACTCTTATTATAAAAATGCGCTACAGTCCGCAATCCGGCATCACTTACCGGCCAAAGAGGCATACTCGTATCATCATAATAGACTAAATCCGGATTATATTTATTAATCATATCCACTGTTCGGTCAAAGAAATTCTGACAATATTCTTCCGTAGGAAGTGCTACCCCGTTCTCCCATGCCCATTGGCTATGTATGCGGTTAATATCTTCACTTCCCTCGCTCAACGGATGATTCTGAGCATACAGTTCCTGAGGATCATAGCCTTCCCACCATGTCCCTTTTCCATCTGCTTTGGTCAGTTTTCCATCATAAGGGATACCGTTTTTTTCTCCCTGCTTGTCGGCACGTTGTGAGGTTTCCATCCATGTCCAGGCATGAGCAGCATGAATACTCACGCCAAAACGAAGCCCGTTAGCGCGTGCCGCTTTCTCCCAACCGGCAAGAATATCTTTCTGAGGTCCCATATTTACAGAATTCCATGGCTGGTATTTACTATTCCACAAATCGAAATTATCATGATGATTACCCATTGCAAAGAAATATCGCGCACCTGCTTTTTTGTAGAGAGCCATCAAACTATCGGGATTCCACTTTTCACCTTTCCATGAATGAATTACATCCTTAAATCCAAATTCGGACGGATGACCGTAATTTTCTACATGCCACTTATATTGACGGCTGCCTTCATTATACATATTACGCGCATACCAGTCACCTTGCTCGGGCTGACATTGAGGGCCCCAATGCGCCCAGATACCAAACTTGGCATCCTGAAACCATTCAGGAGCCTTATCATATCGAGACAGTGACTCTCACGTGGGCTGATATATCCCCTCTAACATCACCTCATGTTTTTGTATGCAAGAGGTACAGGCGGTTCCAATTATTAACAAGCATAATCTGACTATTTTTTTTATATTCCAAACACTATTCATTTTCATATTCTCATGTATTTTTACGCTTTATAATAACACTTAACCTGTCATTTTTAGAGGATGCGCTTAAAGTAAAACATTCTCTTCACGCATCCTCCCAAAATTCTTATCTTAAAACTTTATTTAGTAGAATTACCTTACCATCCACGAGGATCCACTATTTTAAAGCCAGTCGTAGAATTTCCCTGCTGATCTCTATCTGGGTTTCCTGATAGTACACTTAGATTGTCAAAGCGAATAATACGATCACCACCGGCTTGGACATATAAGCCCCATTTTCCGCCCAAGCTATCTGCGATACGGTTACTTTCCGTCACTTCACCGTTCAGTGTATTATCATCAAGCCAGTCACCAAAACCGAGGTTTATGCCCGACAAGGTCAAAGTAGGTGTATTTTCTTGTATGTTATCGCCCATCCATACGCGGATTTCAGCCTGATTATTTCTTCCCGCTTTATAATAGAGCACTACCGGTATCCATTGGTTCCAAGACAATTCACCCACCGTCGTTCTTATTTCTGCACTAGCAGCAGCACTGCCTCTGTATGAAACACATAATTTCTTATTGTCAATAACCAGATGACCTGCCCAAGTATTCGCATCGCCTCCATTAAAAATCTGGGAAATAATGGAACCTTCTACATTTTGGGGGAATTTACCATCAGGTAAAAAGAGTTTGTAGCCATACCATGCTTCAGACCACGTATTGAAATCGCATACCACTTCCGCACCACGGCGTTCGCGACGATTATCAGCATCGCAAGCCGCCTGATCGAAGTAAAATTCCAAGTAATTTTGGTCTATCCTGATATAGCAAGGATCCCATCCTGTACTAAATTTAAAAGGTTCATAAGACGAACCGTACGCACCAGTAAAATCACTCTGACTCAAAGTGTATTTTTGGAAAACAACTCCTGAAACAGCCTGTTCGTCACCGAAGCTCACAGTAAACGTACCACTGGCAGCATCTGCGGGCACTATTACTTTAATTTCAGTGGCCGTAGCACTGATGGGGGTAGCCTTTCCACCTTTGAAATCTACTGTAATGTTATTTGCACCCACGTCATGAAAGTTAATGCCGGTAATGGTAACCGTTTCACCACTCCACGCATGCGCCGGTGAAACGGACTGTACTTCAGCCCCATCGGCTAAATAGGTAAATTCTTCATCGGAAGATACCTCTTCAAGCCCCGTATTCACAGTGATCGAACCTGTTTTTGCTTCAGCCGGCACAATCGCTTTGATTTCCGTCTCTGTGACACTGACAATCTTTGCCGCCTCAGCTCCGCCAAAAGAAACTTTTACAGTATTAGCTGAAGTACCAAAGTTAGCTCCCATAATGGTCACTTCCGTTAGATAGTACCCCTTTTTCGGAGTAAAGTCCGAAATACGCAAGGCGTTTTCGTCCACCTCTTCCTTCTCTACATATTTAAAAGAATCACCAGAGGCCGCCTCATCGTCCTTTACCTGAATAGTAATAGGACCAGTAGTAAATCCCTTAGGCGATTTTACAACAATACGATTGTCCGAATAATGAAGAATTTCCGTAGCCTCTACACCATTAAAATAAATATGCCCTGACACATCCAAACGATAGTTACCGAAACCGGAACCCCAAATAGTCACCTCCGTTCCATAGTCTCCTTCCAAGGGATAGAATTCTGTCACACGAAGTGCTCCAGCAGTCTCCGAATCAGTATTATCGCTGCAGCCAGTCACCAATACACCTGCCACAATAAGCAGACAACCTAAAATATATCTACAAAAAGATTCAAACATAATTACACCCTCCTATTAGTTATACATTTTTATGAATTTAGGAGTAGCCACCGCACTGGCATTCATGTCAGCATTCATCATCAGTAGTTTGACATAATAAGTACCCGGTTCCTCCAACAAGTAGTACCCAAATTCCAAATCATTGGTATAATTAGCCCAACCGGAATTCTCAACATCCTTTGAATACCTGTTATCTATAGTCGAAGACTCATTTTTCAAAGCATCCAAATCTTGACTTATAGCAACATTGATGTAAGAATTAGACATGCCCGACGACGCTTTGAAAGCGATATAATATCCACCCGGAGCGGTAATCTCGACTTTAAATATAGCCATATCTCCCGGTTTAGAATCCCAAAGCGCAAAATGTTCAGGTTCAGTACTTTCATATCCGGTATTAGGCTTGTAAGCACCATTATCATCATTTTTCGATTCACCGATACAGATTTCCCGTCCATCTACATATATGTAATTACAAAGATTACTTTTCCCTGTGTGGTGTACCACATCTTCGGCAAAAAAATACTGCTCAAATGTACCTTTTTCCATACCCCATAGCGGATCGTCAGTCCTCAGCACAAAATGTTCGGTTGTTCTTGCCCGCTGATTGCCACACCGCACAGTGATAGGACCAGTCACTACTCCTCTGGGAACCGTCACTACAATCTGGTTATCTGCATAACTGATATAATCGGCTGCCTCCACACCATTAAAATATACATGACCATCTGCATCCAGACGATTAGCGCCAAAGTTTGAACCATCAATGGTAATACGTTCCGTCACTTCCCCGTCTTTAGGGTAGAAGTCCGTCACTGTAGGGACGAGTGTAGACTCCGATGAATCATCACTGCAACCTGCACACAGAGCACAGCATACAATGAATCCTGATAAAAAGAGAAATATATTTTTCATGACTAAATTTGTTTTATAAAAGGAGCCTGCCCTGATTCAGGACACATATCAGAATATAGTTCCATTCTGACAAACTCCTTTCAATGATTCATATTAATTGAAAATCTTAATTTTTCTAAGCAAAGGAGTTACTCTAATACTGCTTTTACTTCCTTCAGCATCATCCTTATATAAAATTCTCACATACCACTTGCCTGCACTTAAATTAAATGTTCCCTCTGTTTCATAACTATTATAGGGAGAATTAGCCACATTAGTAGTTCCGCTTTTCTCAACAGTAACGGATACCTCACCAGTCTGCGCATTACTATTTATTAATTTGGATAAATCGGAATCTACAGCAATCCCTAGAGTACAATCCGCATCAGCAGTGGCTAACTTCGCATCAAAAGATATTTTATAATCACCACTTTGAAGAGCATCCACCTCAAATATGATGTAATCATTCTTTTTGGTATCCCAAACAATCATACCTTTCGCGTCTTCATTTCCTCCTCTATATCCCTTTTTCCATTCTCCAATAACTGTTCCTGTACCATCTTCTTTTGCATTGTCGCAAGGATTAACACCTGATGAAATAGCATAAGTATCGATATTATCCTTTGCCACATCCTTGCACAAGAAATAATAAGTGAACGACTCTATCACTGTAAATTCTTCCCCAATAATGGTATTTTCTCCAATAATCAAAGAAATAACACCGGTTACAGCACCTGTAGGTACTTCTACACTAAGTCCTTCCGTACTGAAAGTTCCTGTAGCAGAAATATCACTTCCATTATCTGCAGCCTTGAAAAGAACAGTGGCATCACCTGAAAGAGGGAAATTAGTGCCTTTAACAAGAATGGTTTCACCTACTTTTGCCGAAGTCGGAGAATATTCGGTAACAGTAGGAGTTACCATAAATTCACTACCTACAATAGGATCAAAACCTTCTACATTAATAGTAACAACACCAGTTACAGTGCCTTCAGGAACATCTACAGTAATCACTCCAGCTGTAAACGACTTAACTGTTGCCGATATCGTCCCACTTTGTCCGGTAAACGTAACCTCAATATCGTCAACCTCGACAGCCGGGAAGTTCTTTACATTAATACCAATTTCATCACCCTCTGCAGCCATGGCAGGAGTGTAAGACTCTATAGTAGGAATCAGCACTTCAAAGTTCGGACCAACAACAGTCTCCATGTCATCAAAAATCACAGAAACAGGACCTGTCACCGCCCTTTCGGGAACAACCACAGTAATGCTTGTCGCAGTAGCGGCAGTTGGCCGTGCAGTTACCCCACCTGTAAATGCGACCGTGATATTCTCTATACCTACCTCATGAAATCCAGTTCCCGCAATAACGATAATTTCACCAGGCAAAGCTGATTTTGGAGTATAACCTGTGACAGCAGCTCCGGGGATAAAAGTGAAATTTCCAGTAGAAAAAGTCGATTCTTCTCCATTTATCACACCTATCCGACCCGTTGATGCACCGACAGGCACACGCACCACGATAGATGTACTTTCCACCGATACAATATCCGTAACTTTCGTTTCATTAAACCACACCGATGTCTCTTTTGTAAAACCGGCACCGGTGATTGTCACTTCTGTACCAACCAAACCTTCCGTAGGAGCAAATGAGGTAACAACCATAGCTGTAGAGTCATTCGTTTCGTCAGAGCAACCTATAAATAAGCCACATGCGAACATACATATTAATAATATCCATTTATTCACCATTTTCATAATATTTGATATATACATTGTTATTATGATATTAAATTATTGAATAAAACTTTCTATCACTATATGGTAAACAGCCTTATCGCCATTGGCAGCAGTCACTTCATACTGATAATCCCGACCTATCGCAAAGGCACCCGGAAGTCCCAGTTCAGGAGCCCCGTCCAGTGGTTTTATTTTAGCAGCCGGGCTAATAACCGTTATCATATACAAGCCGTCCAACGTTACCGCGTTCCTTACATCAGCAGGAAAAGAGGAACTCGCTGCCGGCACAGTGACCGTAAAACGAATTTCATTGTTTTCATCCGGAACATTATTACTCAAAGTCATTTGCTGGCGCGACATTTGGTCATATCCGTTTACATTCTGAACAATCCAGCGGTATTCCATCGTAATAGAAGATATGGCACATAAATTAGAATCTTCTATTTCATCAAGCCCCGACTTCAAACAGGATGTAAATAACAGCATACATCCCAATATCATGAATAATATATTTTTCTTCATACACTCTTATCTTTTAGTATCTAGGATTTTGTTTATAATTGGGATTAGCATCGATATAACTTTTTGCCACCGGATAGAGATAACGATATCTATTAAACACCAGACGATTGTTTTCTGCCTCGAAAGGCAAATCTACATATTGATAGGAACGCCCGTCAGCCGAAATCTCCAATGCCCGCATATACCCGCGATTGAGCTGGCTGATGACTTCCGAGTTCAATTTATTGATACCGTAACGCAGCATGGTAAAATAACGGTCATTTTCAAGCATCAACTCTGCATTACGTTCATCTAAATATATTTTCCATAAATCATCACCGGTTTCGCTGCCCAATGCAGGTAATCCTCCATGCGTAGTACGCGTTAAATTTATATATGTCCGCGCACTACTCCAATCCTCTTTCAGCAAGCAGGCTTCAGCCGCATTCAGATAAGCTTTTGACAAACGAAGGCAAGTACGGTGAAATCCGGACAGGTCTGTAGATACCCAACTCCGTGTCTGAGGCACTGATTTGACAAACAGATAACCGGTCAGCGCACCATAGGTATTCGTTGGTGTTTTGAAAGATTGAGGATGCATATTTCCTCCAATTCGTGAATCAAACGCATTGCCGAAATAACTTCCGCCGTCATAGGCGACCGTTTCATAAAAACGGCGGTCGCGATTAGCATACATCAAATCGGATATATCACCCGCAGACATCAGAACACGACTACCATCAACCTGTTTGGTTACCGAATTCTGGAACTTGAGTGACTCTTCCCAACGACGCGCTTTACCATCCAAATCGATAATATAAAAACTCTCTTCTATTACAGTCGGATTCGGAGCTATCGATTGCCACCCGCTACCTGTTATAAACCCTGAATAGGGATTACCATTATAATTACGGATAACGTCTTCTTTCAATGCGTCAACCACCATCGTCGGTAAATAACAGTTTAGTTCCACCATTTTGTCATTCGACAAAGGATAGATTCCGGGGGGGGTGAACTGTGCCAATATAATTTCTTTAGGAGAACCCGAGGCATATGTCAGGTTGTTGAATTGTTTCCCCCAATCACTTCCAGAAGCTTCCAGTTGATACAAGCCCAATGCATCCAAACGTTTTACGCTACTGATGGCACCGTCTAAATAAGGAGTTATATCCACCGCTTCCTGCACATTGTTAACTATCGCATATTTAATGTAGGCAGCTGCGTTGAGGTAAGCTTCGGACAGTAATGCATAAGCAGCACCTTTATTAGGACGTCCCGAAGGGGAAGATTCATTCAGCAGTTCGGCGGCTTGTTCCAGCAGACCTATACCGTAATCAAATGTCTCTTTTATGGAAGCTCGCGGCAAACTCAGCTCATCATCAGGGGTAAGCGTTTTGTCAATAATAGGATAACCGCCAAACGACTTGGCACGAGTAACATAAACCAATCCCTTGCCGAAATAGGCTTGGCCTAACATATCATTCTCCACTTCTTCGCGAAAACCACATCCTGCCTTCAATTTATCGATGGCAATATTGGCACGACGAATATCTATAAAGTTATCAAACAATCCGTAGTCTGTATTTTCCGTCCATGAGGCATCATTCCGCACGCCGGCAGCTCCCCTGTTCCAACGGCTATAAACATTATCTGACACAATATCCGTTCCCGGTGATAAAGGACCTGCATAAAGTGAGAACCATGTTTCGTTCTGATAATCCTGACGACCGGTAGCATACCAAATTCTATTCAGATAAGATTGCGCCATGCTCTCGTCTTCCCACACCATATCTTCCGTCACCAAATCCAACGGTGCTTTATTCAGTACGTCATTGCACGAAGAAAGTACAAACATAGATACTGCGGCCAAGCCAGCTATATTAAGTATTCTTTTCATATTCTTACTGTATTAAAAACCTAAATTAACCATTACAGAAAAAGTTCTCGTCGTAGGATACGCCTGGGTCTGCACCGTCGAAGTATCATTAAGAGGACCGGATTCCGGATCGCCATATTTTAATGAAGAACAGATGGTGAATATATTGGTCCCTGTCAGACTGATAGAAGCTGCGCTCAACCAGTTGGTCCGTTTCAGCAGACTGTGCTTCAAATTGTAGGTAATACTTAAATTTTTGAGACGGGCATAGGTTTTATTCACACGCCACAAAGAAGATGCAGCCCTGTTATATTCGCCATTCCAAGCACCATAATCATTATCAGCACGGGGATACCGGGCAGTTTCATTGCCGGGATAGAAAATATCCAGTTGGTCTTTGTAGTAAATTTTATTCCATCCGGTTCCTTTTACATTATTATGTATGATTCCATACTGTGGCCCTGAACCTTGAAACAAGCCTTCCAATGACCAAGCTTTCCATGACAGGCTGAAAGGAATTCCCCACTGCATAATAGAAGAACGAGGCTTATTATCATAGACCATATCTTCTTCTGTGATGGCACCGTCTCCGTTGACATCCACATAACGGACATCACCGGGCATCATGCTAGTTCCGCCGGTCTGTATCGGAGAATTCAGCAACTCATTGGCATCACGAAATAATCCATCATATATGTAGATAAGATCACCTTGTCCAATAGTCTTATGTGTAGTACGCTTATTGGGGTTAGCCAATGTAACAGCGTCATCTCCTTGTGCGTATTTTTCCCACAATTCATCATAGAAGGTAAGGTTGGCGCCTATACTATAGGAGAAGTCGCCAATACGGTCTTTCCAATTCAAAGAAAACTCTGCGCCGGCACGACGGAACGCATCGTCAGACTTTACTTGAGGCAATCCATAAGTATAAATATTACCATTACGCCCCGTTTGATTGCCCAATGTAGAATTGTAACGGTCTATCGGGTTGATGAGATACCCTGTAGTACGACGGAAAAAGTAATCGGCAGTACCAGTCAGACGATTGTTGAGAAAGCCGAAATCAAGACCGATATTCCATGTAGTCGTTGTGTACCATGTCAAATCATTGCTCACTAATGAAGCCGGTGATGTAGTAGGCACGAGCGTCCCTCCGATATACGCACCATTCTGATTCACGTTCCAACTTGACAGGTAAGCGAAACGGGCGGCTGTTTCACCGATTTGCCCGATAGAACCTCTCAGTTTCAGCATATCCAAAGAGATAGCCGACTTTACTTTCTTCATAAAAGGTTCTTCCGAAATCATATATCCCAAAGCAGCTGACGGAAAGAATCCCCAACGGGAACCTTCGGCAAATCCATCATTGCCGTCATAGCGGAAACTGGCAGACAACAAATACTTTCCGGCATAATCATAATTCAATGTGCCGACATATCCCAAACGCCCTCCTTCATTGGCAGTCCCACTGTTGGTCTGCCCATCCGTAGGACCAGCAAATATCTGGTCTATATTGGTGTAATAATTGATACGCTGAGCCGTAATCGTCTCATTATAATTTTCGCGCTGATTATAAAACAAGCCTAATGACAAGCTATGTTTATCAAAGGTATTCTCATACCTCAACCCCGTGTTAAACTCATAAATCCAACTATATCCATGCACTTCGGAAAGGGAAGGATCGGAAGTTTCCACTCTAGAACCGTCTTCATTATAGGTAGGGACGTAATTAGTCCAATATTTATCTCTCGAACTACCTAAACGGTAGTTACCCCAGAATACCGCTTTCAGACCTTTCACCCAACGGATATCCCAGTCTAAATTTAAATTGATGTCCGTACCAAAATTGAACTTCTTAGAATAAGAACCACCTGTGTCAGCATAAGAAGCCATCGGACTATTGGGAGCGTATGTCCCGTCGGAATTATATACTTTGTCTAACGGGCTGAGTTGTTGGATACCGGTAGAGTTATTCCAAACAGAGCCACTGCCATAAGACTTGTTGTCTACCAGATAAGGACGAATATCCAATCCCACTTTCACACCGGTTTTCCGGAAGTTATGTGTCAGATTCAAGTTCATGCTGTACGTTTTATAATCAAGAGGAGAATTTTCTCCAGCCACATGCTTCTGCAAGGAACCCTGGTCGTACACCATAAACGACATGCGATACTGCGTATCTTCCGAACCACCGTCTAAAGTAACCGTATGCCGTTGGGAAAAAGAGCCTTTCTTTATCAAAGTATTCCACCAGTCCGTATTGGGATAATCAGTGAAACTTCCATCCTTGATTTTAGCTATAACTATATCCGAATAAGGAAGGGCAGCCCCCATATAGTCGCTGATAGAATTGCGGAGTTGCGCATACTCCAATGAGTTCAGCTTCTCTCTCCTGGCAACCGGCATATCATATTGCCCGTCAAACGTATAATTGACTTTCATCTTGCCAACCGCACCTTTTTTGGTGGTAACCACTACGATTCCATTTGCCGCCGATGCACCATATACAGCACTTGAGGCAGCATCCTTCATCACTGACAAAGATTCGATATCTTGTGAAGACAAACGCATAAAGGCACTTTTATCCTGTACAATGCCATCAATCACATACATCGGATCGCCTCCACCGCGAATTGATATAGTAGGAGAAGAATCCGGTCCACCCTGCTTATTTGTGATAATCACTCCCGCAACTCGTCCTTGTAAAGCATTACCCAAATCTTTATAGCCTCCCATTTTTTCAACCTGCTTCATATCAACGTTTGTCACAGAAGCCACTACTTTACGTTTTACCGTAGAGTTATACGCCATTACTACTACTTCGTCCAATAATTCAGTATCCTCTTTCAACGTAATGTCCAAGGTTCTTTTACCACTCACCGGTATCTCCTGTGTCTGATAGCCTACGAATGATATAACCAAAGTCGCATTGGATGCCACCTTAATAGAAAAATCACCATCCAAACCGGAAATAACCCCATTGGTCGTCCCTTTCACGACAACACTGGCACCAATAACCGGTTCACCATTAACATCTACAATTCTGCCTTTCACCGTACCGCTCTGCATCACAGCCTGCACTGCTCCCGTATCGGCAAAAGCTGTTTGAGGATTTCCTATCCATAAAGCGGATACTATCACCATCGAATATAAAACTCTTCTCGGTGAGAATCTAAGAAAATCATTTTCCATAAACCTCAATTTAAAATTAACACTATAGTTTGTTATATCTCTTCTAAATACATTGCTGCAAGAATATGCGCATCTCTTTCCGTGCCAAAAACAAATGCGAGTCCACTGTACGTTTTCCTACATTCAAGCGAGTGGCGATCTCGACTGCTGAAAGCCCCTTAAAGCGAGTTAAATAATAGATTTGTTTTCGTTGCTTCGGAAAGGTTGCTAATTTTTTCTTCTCTAACAGATAAATATCATTAGCATAAATATTCTCCTCGCTTTCATTCGTACAAGAAGGAGTCTCATCGTAGAAATAACTACTAATCTCTCTTGCCTTATAATAACGACGAAGGTAATCTGTTACAATATTACGGGAAATAGTATAGATGAAATATTTCACAGTCTCCTTACATAGAATCTGTTTATATTCCAATAGACGTACAAATACATCCTGTGCAAGATCTTCTGCTTCACAATGATTATTTATCCGATAGGATATGAAGTCAACTATCCGCGAATAGTATTCAATATACGAATCTACAATAATACTTTGGGATTTATCAATTGCATTCTCCATAATATAAACTTTTGGTTGTGATTACGGATGCAAATATAAAACGATAATTCTATTTAAAATCATAAATCAGTATGCGCCTGGTGCCAATGCAAAGAAGATGGACAATTGCAGCATAAACAACTAATGGACAGCACTTTATAACGAGAAATACAGAGTATCAAATCATTGTTTTGGCACTCTGTCATGCTCTTGTTTCTGAATATACTCCAATGGCGTACATCCCATTTGCTTTTTAAACAGCCGAAAGAATGATGACTTGGAATTAAATCCGCAAGATTCTGCAATAGACATCAATGTATATAAAGAAATATCCTCCTCTTTTTGTTTCTGCACAAAAGCTTCCACCCGATAGCGGGCTACAAAGTCCGAAAAATTAGTATTCAATTTGAAAGAAAGACACTCTGATAAAGAAAAGATGGAACAAGACAATGCGGCGGCAACATCTGCGCTTTTCAGCTGTTTGTTCAAATAGGGTTTCTCTTTCTCAAAATAACTAATGAGCTGCTCATACAAGCGGTCTAGTTTTTCCTGACTGGATCTTGGAGATTTAGGCTTGTCCGCCTCAATGTCCGCCAACTCTTCACCGACATCTCGTTTCGTCTCGATTACCCTCATTTTCCTACGTCGATATCTCCAGGCAATGGAAGACAAAACGACTATTACGACAATAGCAGCGATACCATAGGTGACATACCACGGATATTCTACTATAATCTCCAACTGCGTTTCATAATCAGAATTACCTTGCCCACGGACTCTCAACAAATATTTTCCTGCAGGCAAATCAGTATAAGACAAGCAATTATTCTCTAAATTATATTTCCATCTTTCATCCAGTCCTTCCAATATATATTGATAAGAATCCAAAGCTCCCAAATAGGTATGCATGGAAAAACACAATTCCAGATTATTCTGGAACGCCGGCAGTATCATTGACTTTGCATAGGCTGGAGTTACCACTCCCTGCTCCTTATCTTCCAATAACAATTGCTGCTTTCCGGCAATCTTAACCGAACTGATACACGGCAAATTGCACAACACCGCTTGGGATAACTGATACGGATTACATACTACTAGCCCCATCTCGTTAGCCCACCAATAATTGCCCCGGCTGTCTTTATAAAATGAACGGCAAACTCCGCCCGGTATCCCGGCAGATAAATCATATAATTGTTTCTTATCAGTCACACGGTTATAACGAAGAATTCCTTTCATCGTAGCAATCCACCACACTTCCTGATCATCTTCATAAACACTATACACAGTATTATGCGGCAAAATATTATCTTCCGAATAAACATTAACCTCCGAACCCCGTTCATTCAAGACGATCAGCCCCACCCGGTCGGTACAGATAAACATTTTGCCGTTCTTACTTCTGGATATACTGTTTATCTGTGCTTTGGATATATTTTTCAGTTTCTCCTTTCCTTCAAAAGTATCCGTTATTTTATGCGTAGCCTTATCCAATAAGAAAACACCTTCAGAGGTACCTATCCATAAACGATTACGGGAGTCGAAACACAAAGACAAAGCAGCACATCCCGGATATTTATTTGTATCAAGCGGATATATATCCGTCTGATTTGTATTCATATTATAATAGAGTACCTTTTCTGATGTAGCCAGCCAAATCCCTTCTTCATCTGCCAAACAAGAGTAAAACTGCGTACCTTTATAGACATTCTCTTCGGAAAACGCCCTGAATGAAGTCTCTTTCAAAGAGAAAAGAACAAGTCCCTTCGTTGTACCAATCAAGTAGTCGTCTTCTCCACCGAATGGTTGGATAAACAATATAGAATTAGAGAGTAATGCCGGATAATCCTGAGTAGTGAAAGTCTGAACACGGTTTTCCTTTTCCGAAACCAACAACAATCCATTCCTCGTTCCTATTAATTTCACGTCATCCGAAACAATGCAAAAAGAACGGACCTGACGATTAAGTGTGGTAAATTCGGTACCTGGAAGCCGATAAACATTAAATGCATCATTTTCAACCTGCGAATAAGCGATTCCCCCAGAAAAGATACCCAACCACAAAGTCGTTCCTTTCTTATACATAGAATAGAACTGATTAGACCGGAGCCCGTTTTTCATATCTTCATCAGCCGCAATAGTATATTGCAAGCGGTTCGTAACGCATGAAAGCACCTCTATCCCCCACGTCGTATTTACGAATAGTTGCCCGCTGTCGATAATCAAAGGATAAGTTCTTTTCTTATCTTCTACCGCAAACTCATTCATAAATCTGCGATTCTTCATATCAAACCGTAACATTGAATTATATTCGGCAGAAATATAAAGGACGTTCTTATACGAATTCAAAGAGGCCAAAAAGAATGGGTTGAATTTCAGCGGCCAAGCATACTTTGTTATATTCCCGGTTTTGGTATCCAGATTTAACAACGCTTTTTCAGTCAGTAGCCAATAGTCAGTAAGCGTATTCTCTAATATAGAGAATACTTGTCCTTCTTCAGCAACCACATGCTTCAACTCTCCTTTGTCGTAGACAAAAAGCCCGTCGATAGCAGCAACATACACTTTTTCGTCCTTTCCCCAATGGATAGCACTTACTCTTTGTAATTCCGTTTTCCCTTCACAAAGAACAGGCTCCATCTTACGCGTTTTCAAATTAATGCGGGCAAGCCCATTTTCCATACCGACCCATAACCAATTTCCTTCTGTTACTGCCAGGGAGCGCACCTGCCTGTTTCCAAACTCTGAATAAATTTCTGTATTAATTCCATCATAACGGCACAGGCCTGTATGAGTACCAATCCATAAAAATCCGTTATCATCCTGAAGCATCACATTAGCCGTGCTGTAAGGCAATCCATTTTCGGCTGTCAAACGGTTAAACTTCAGATCCTTCGCCAACAGATATTGTGGATTAAGTATATTTAGCAATATAATAAGTAATACAATGAGTATGTTTTTCATTCTTTTCACATTCTGTTCACTGCAAATATACATTATTATTTCGTTCAATAAGTATATAACATTGAAAAAATAAAGCCGGTAGCTGATGGGGGATGCCATCTATTAATCCTTGCCGTCAACAGGAGCCTATAAGATACAGAGGTATATCAACCAAGTTTCTTTCCGGATGTTCGTTTTTTAAGATTTTGCAGAAAACCGCTTGCTCCAAAAATGACAAACTGGAGAATAAACTGCATAAATCACCGCATTAATATACGAAAGCAAAAGCTTTTATTGCATAAAGCCAAACTAAACATATACTTTTTTCACTCATAAAGCATATGTTTGTTTAAAACAATCGATGCGTTCCTCGGTGCCGGTTGAGTCGACCGGCGCGGAGGAACGCATCGATTGCCACCGGGGAACATATAAAAGGTCTACCGGGAGCTTGTTTTCGTTCTAGTTATAGTATAAATACCGACAGGATAGAAGTATCATAATGATTAATAATAAGACACTTTCCCACACATACAACAACATAAAGAGCAAAAGGGATGTCAGTTTATCCAATAAAAGCGCCGAATAATAAAAAGCAGAATTTTCTTATTCAGAAATAGCAGAGTTTTTCCGTTCCATCCGATAAGAAGATGTAATTATGCCCTCTCATGATTGATTAAATATTCTATTTTTAAGAATAATCGTTTTTTCATGTTCGGGCATTTTATTCTTTCCGTCATTATAGCTCGCGAATCAACACACAACTCCACGGAGCCAATTCAGACTTCCAAACCAAGGTGCCTTCAGAATTCACCTTTACAATCTGTTTATCCGTATTCCAAGCAATCCGTTTCAGATAATCTATTTCTTTGTAACCGGGAGAATGTGGAGCACCTATTTTCAAATAATCATCATACACATTGCCATGCTCTTTATCCAATATCTCAATTTCAAAAGCAGTGCCCGGCTTTAATCCTTTCAATGCTAAATCTACTTTTTTAGATGATGCCTGCATGTAATTGTTAAAATTCGCAGCCGAAGGTACGGCTTCCTCATATTCTGACGGATAATTAAAGGCAAGGGCAGCTATTTTACCCGTTTGAGAAAAACGACTCACAAATAACGGATCGTTATAATACAGCTTCTCATCTCCCAATTGATGCAGCATACGATACGCATGGAAAGAAGGTTTCACTACCCCTTGGTAATTTATCATTCCAAAACCACCATGAAAAATCTCCTCACCACCGCCTTTCTCTTCAAACACATCCGTAAACGTCCAGTACATTAATGAGTTGGCCATACCCAAACAGTCTAAGTTTGCTTTCAGAATATAAGCTGCCGGTGGCAGAATATCATGCATACGATCACGGCTATTAGGACTTGTACTCCACTCTGTCAAGTGAATTTCCGCATCCGGATATTTACTATTCGCAATCTGCTGACGCAACCATGTTATATCATCATGAAGGGAATGTACATAGCGGATAGCATCCTTACTACGCCCTGTGTCCGGGTCTAACGCATAATCCGTGGGATACGGATGAGTTGAAATAAAATCAACGGGCAAATTTTCCTTTTCACAAAAACGAAGAAAATCTTCAATCCATACGCCTTTCCAT
>OGKR01000807.1_pt1 | contig 29144 bp, 24 predicted proteins | sample 1572431 | NCBI WGS metagenome assembly OGKR01 (sample SAMEA2582079, study PRJEB24529) | metagenome | biome: Human gut stool | place: China | collected 2011 | reverse complement strand
TGAGGATGTTCATTTCCAGTTGGTGGGTTTCCTCAAACGACGGAGGGTTGATTTGTTTCTGGAACTCCGGGTCAATTTTAAGTTGGCTCAGTTTTGTCATAGGCAAACCATCCTTTCTGAAATGAAATAGAATATCATTGTTCTTACGCCGTTCTCTCTGCATGGATTTCCTGCCCCTTTCCAGCGGCGTTTTCCGGCTCTCCCTTGCGGGGTCTTCGCCGGGTATTCCATGCGGACGGTCATTTGGTTCTCAAGGTTCAATGATAGATTTGAAACTAGGTTAACACATTCATGGGAGATTTTTTAGGACATATTACGTCCGATTTTCACGAAAATCGAGTTGAATTTCTGCTAAAAATCGGACACTCAGTGCCTGAACTGGTGTGAAAGCAATGAAGAATGTGCTTTTGTGGACTTAGTGTATCACATAGCCAATTTTATTTTTAGGAACTGGTAGTTCCGGTTTTTAAGGGATATGAAATGAATTTCAAGACAAAATCGGAACTATTGGTTCCGGTTTTGCATATCAACGTGATCTCAAATTTGGGGTGCCGTTCTCTCTGCATGGCTTTCCTGCCCCCCTTTCAGCGGCGTTTTCCGGCTCTCCCTTGCGAGGTCTTCGCCGGGTATCCCATGCAGACGGTCATTCGGTTTTCAAGGTTCAATTGGTGTCTTGCTGGTAGCTTATCACACTTTCAAAAGAATTTTTAGGATCTATTAGTTCCGCTTTTTACCTTCAAAACCGGAAGTAATAGGTCCGGTTTGATGTGATATTGGATGAATCAACGCTGATTTTTCCGAAACGAATTTTTCTCCAAGAAATTTGCTTATTCAGCGTCCGTTAAGGTGCGGAACTAGCGTATTCTTGTGCTGAATACCTGCTTGCTGCAGATGCAAACGCAAAAACCTCCTGAGCAAAAAATAACCGCCAGCTTCAAGGTGAACTTGAAAGCTGACGGTCCTGATTAGAAAATAATTTTCAAATTTGGAAAGCACCTTGAGAGGCTTCATAGCACCCGCAAGCAATGCAGACGTATATACATCTGCTTATTTTGCGCTGCAAAATACTTGTTGGGAACACCCAAACCCGTGAACTGCATCCGATGGATGCAGACTTAGCGTCTCCAAATGAGAAAGTTTATGGCTCTAACACATTGTCAGCCATTGGTATACAACTTTTTCCAGCTAAAAAAGAAAATAGCGATGAATTGAGATGAACATTGCAGAAAAATGTGATACAATAGAAAATGAAAATCCAAACAACAGGAGGAACCCCCTCGTGGCAAATAATGTGAACGTCAAAAAACTGGAAGCTGACCTGTGGGAGTCGGCAGATCTGCTGCGTGCAGGCTCTAAACTCACCTCGAACCAATACTGTATGCCGGTATTGGGACTGATTTTTCTGCGGTATGCGTACAGCCGCTTCAAACTGGTGGAGCGGGAGATCCTGAAAGACCGTCCCGTGCGCGGCGGTCGGGTGCTGCCGGTGGAGCAAAGCGACTTTGCCGAAAAGAGTGCACTGTTTCTGCCCAAGGAGGCGCAGTACAATTACTTAGTCAATTTGCCCGCCAACATCCCGGAGCAGGGGCTGACCGGCATTGAGGGCAATCCTCTGAACAGTCTGGGCGAAGTGGTGAACAACGCCATGGAACTGGTGGAGCAGCAGAGCGAGCAGCTGCAGGGCGTTCTGCCGAAGGACTACACCATCTTCTCGGATGAACTGCTGGGGGAACTGCTGCGCATCTTCAACAATGATGCGTTGGACGATGTGGGCGGCGATGTGATCGGCCGTATCTACGAGTACTTTTTGAATAAGTTTGCCAAGAATGTGGCACAGGACGACGGCGTGTTCTTTACGCCGAAATCGCTGGTGAAGATGATCGTCAATGTGCTGGAGCCTGCCCACGGTGTTCTGCTGGACCCGGCTTGCGGCAGCGGCGGTATGTTTGTGCAGACCGGCGACTTTGTAAACCATGCGGGCATGATCGCCAACAACACCATGACTTTCTACGGACAGGAAAAGGTGGAGTACAACGCCAAACTCTGCCTGATGAACATGGCCGTGCATGGTCTGACCGGCGTGATCAAGTCCGGCGATGAAGCCAATACCTTCTATCACGATGCCCACAACCTGAACGGCTGCTGCGACTATGTGATGGCAAATCCGCCGTTTAACGTGGATAAGGTCAAGTCGGAGTCGGCGCAGAGTGCCGGACGGCTGCCGTTTGGCCTGCCCGGCGTGAACAAGGCCAAGGAGATCGGCAACGCAAATTATCTGTGGGTGTCCTATTTCTACTCTTACCTGAACGAGCATGGCCGTGCGGGTTTTGTGATGGCGTACTCGGCTACCGACAGTCAGGGCAAAGACAAGGACATCCGTGAAAAGCTCATCCAGACCGGCCATGTGGACGTGATGATGAGCGTGGGCAACAATTTCTTCTACACCAAGAGCCTGCCCTGTTCGCTGTGGTTTCTGGATAAGGGCAAACCGGAACATCTGCTGGACACCGTATTGTTCATCGACGCCCGCAACTATTATACCGTGGTGGACCGCACCCAGAACGAGTGGAGCGACTGGCAGTTGAAGAACCTCGACGCCATTGTCTGGCTCTATCGTGGCGAGGTGGACAAGTACAAGGGGCTTTTGGCGGAGTATCACGCAGAACTGGCGGACGACCACCCCTTTGCAGAGATTCAGGCCGCGCTGGAACAAAACGTGCAGGCCAAGCGGGAAGAAGCAAAAGCCGCTGTGGAGGCAGCACCCCGCAAAGAGCGCAAGACCACGCAGGAAAAGTTCGACAAGGCGCTGGAAGCCCTCAATGAAAAGCTGACCGTTGCCAAGGAGGCCGTCTGGCTCACCGAAAAATTTGGCGAGGGCGTCTATCAGGATATTCCCGGTTTGTGCAAGGTGGCTAGCCGCGACACCATCCTCAACGAGAAAGGCGCATCCCTGACGCCCGGTGCCTATGTGGGCGTTGCACCTGTGGAGGATGACGGTGTGGATTTTGCCCAGCGGATGAAGGAGATCCACAAGGAGTTGCTGGAATTGCAGGCAGAGTCCAACCGCCTGATGGAAACCATCTCGAAGAATCTGGAGGAGATGGGGGTATGAGATATACGATAGGACAACTTGCAGAAATTATAGATGGAGACCGTGGGAAAAACTATCCCAAACAGGACGAATTTTATCCTCAAGGATATTGCTTGTTCTTGAATATAGGAAACGTAACAAAAGAGGGTCTCACCTTTGAGGAAAATCAATTCATTACGAAAGAAAAAGATGAAGCCCTAAGAAAGGGTAAGCTGAAAAGGGGAGATATTGTATATACTACCCGCGGAACTGTAGGAAACGCAGGGTATTATAATTCTAATGTGCCTTATGAAAATGTTAGAATAAATTCGGGAATGGTTATTCTACGTGCCAATGGGGAAATTGTAGATGCTCGATTTTTGTACCAAATATTAAAAAGTGAGTACTATCGGCCATATTTTAAGCAGTATTGTACAGGTAGTGCGCAACCACAATTGCCAATTAAAAACTTTAGCCAGATATATTTGAATGTACCTGATATTAAAACTCAACATCGTATCGCAGATATTCTCTCTGCTTATGATGACCTGATTGAAAACAACCAGAGACAAGTCAAATTGCTGGAAGAAGCAGCCCAGCGGCTTTATAAAGAGTGGTTTGTGGATTTGAACTTCCCGGGACATGAAAACACGAAAATTGTGGATGGCGTGCCGGAGGGGTGGAGCAGAGGACTGTTAAAGGAACTCATTAGTGTTAATTATGGAAAAGACCATAAAAAAGCTCCTGATGATGGAAATATCCCTGTTTATGGCTCTGGCGGTTTAATGCGAAAATGTAATAAATCGCTGTTTTCTGGTGAGGCAGTCCTGATTCCTCGAAAAGGCTCTTTGAATAATATCATGTATGTGAATGAAACATTTTGGACAGTGGACACAATGTTCTATGCTACGATGAAACAGCCACATACAGCCATTTTTGTATATTTCTTTGTCAAAGCATTTGATATGTACTCCATGAATATTGGTGCGGCAGTACCCAGCATGACGACAAAGATTCTGGACGCGATGGATGTGGTAATTCCCGATAAAGAAACTCTGGAAAAGTTTGACAAACTCACAAAAACGTATTTTAATAAAATAAAGACGCTGCAAGGACAAAATGAGCGGTTAAAGACAGCGAGAGATTTACTGTTGCCAAAGTTGATGAATGGAAAAGTGGAGGTGTAAAATGACAGCTTTTGAAAAGAAGAAAACGATTAAGAGACTAATAAAGCAAGTGAAATTATTTATTAACCAAGTTGATAATACTCTTGCGGATACTACAACTATTTCTTCCCAAAAGTATGTTTCGTATGCAATTTATGCAGGGGAATATAATCAATTGGCTAAAGAAGGAGCACATCTATTGAATCTTAGCCCGAACCCTATCACGGTTTATGATGTAAGTAAAATGGGTTCATACATGGATACGCTATGGGGATTTCAAAAGCAAGTTATGGAGTCGGTTTCAGTAAATGCAAGATTTTTGCTATCTTACTTGGAAAGTGAAGACGAATTTGTAGAGGATGAATACGAGAACTTTACTGATTTCTTGAAAAGTAGATTGAGGACAGGGGTTTTTCAAAAACCAGAAAAAGAAGTTGAAATTCAAAATGCCGTAGAAATGCTTTTAATTGGTCAAGGAAAGACAAAAGGAATAGATTACGATAGAGAAACTGGAAAATTTGAATTTTCTGGAAAAGAATATATACCGGATTTTATATTGCCTAAATTGAATCTTTGCGTTGAAATTAAACTACTGAAGGAAGGTAGGAAATCGGCCATTATTGACCAAATCAACGCAGACATAGTAGCTTATAGTTCAAAATACGAAAGAATACTGTTTGTTGTGTACGATTTGGGCGTAATTCGAGATGAGGTGGAATTTCGTAGAGATATTGAAAATGTGGGCGAAAATATTAAGGTGTTGGTTATAAAACATTAATTTCTTAGGAATAAAGAGGTGTGCTTATGGAAATTAGTTCGATTCAAGAATATATTAGTCTGCTTGAAAAATTAGAAAAGCTATATACCTATAAGACCACTAATAACGTATCAGCTGGTTGGATTCCGAACTTTACATATAAGCCGCATTTTATATATAGAGGACATGGGGACTATCGATATACGATTCTTCCCGGAATTTTTCGGTCAAAGAATGGACCGGAAGGAATAGAAGCGTACTCGTTATTTGAACATAATATTTTACAAGATTTTATTTCAGAGACATGTCGGTATGAGCCAAAAGTTTCTGAAAACGATATTGGTGCTTGGCTTGAGATTGCACAGCATTTTGGAGTTCCGACAAGATTGCTGGATTTTACAGAAAATCCGCTAGTTGCACTTTATTTTGCTTGTTCAGATGCAAGCACTGCAAATGCGACGGTTTGTTTAATAAATGAACCTGAATATAATAGAAAGTTCTTCGGCATGTATCGTGCAGTACAGGCAACGGAATCAAACTATAATGTGAACAGAATAATTACTGATGAAATTATTAGTCAGGATTTTGCTCAACATGCAGGACTGGGCCAGTATATACAGTGTCCGTGGATATACAAACCACATTATCGGGAAGAGCGAATGAATATGCAGCAAAGTGTATTTATGTTGTGGGGAGCAGATAGAAGGCCACTAGAACAGTTTATGGTGCCAGATGATTATATTGTGGATGAAAATGTTCAAAATAGCGCATGTGGAGTAATAGGAAAAATTCAAATAAAGCATGAGGATAAGGAAAAAATATTAAGACAACTTGCCCTGTGCGGGATAAATGAAAAGTATATTTATCCGGGAATTGATGGAATCGGCAGATATATCAATAAAAAATACTTATTCAAAAGCAACAATATGTGAATGAGGTGATTCTATGAGCCGCGAATACTCCGAAAATGTCCTTGTTCAGGACAGCGCAGGCAATCTGCTGCAAAATGTTCTGGGCTGGGAGATCGTGCTGGCTTACAACTCCGAAAAGCTGGGGCCGGATGGGACGTTAGGCCGCACCAGCTATGGGGAAGTGCTGCTGACCCGGTATTTTCGGCAGGCGCTTTTGCGGCTGAACCCGTGGCTCACCCCGAACCAGCTGGACGAGGTGCAGAAGAAATTCACGGCGCACGTTTCCACTGCATCCCTGATGCAGATCAATGAGGAAAAGTATTTTCTGCTGCGGGATGGCATCCCGGTGACGGTCAAGCGGCCGGATGGCCGCACCGAAATCCGAAGCGCGGCGGTGATCGACTTCAAAAACCCGGAAAACAATCATTTCCTTGCCGTAAAAGAAATGAAGATCCACTCGCAGCTGTACCGCCGCCGGACAGACATTGTGGGCTTTGTCAATGGCATTCCGCTGCTGTTTATCGAGCTGAAAAAGCCCACCGTGGATGTGCAGAACGCCTACATAGACAATTATCGGGATTACCTCGATACCATTCCGCAGTTGTTCTACTATAATGCCTTTCTCATGCTGTCCAATGGATTGGAAGCCAAGGTGGGTACGCTTGGCAGCAAGTACGAGTTTTTCCACGAGTGGAAGCGCCTGAAGGAAAGCGATGCAGGCAGCGTGGAACTGGAAACCATGCTGCGGGGCATCTGCGAGAAAAAGACCTTCCTCGATCTGCTGGAAAACTTCATCCTTTACGACCATTCTGGCGGGCGCACTACCAAGATTCTGGCCCGCAACCACCAGTACCTCGGCGTCAACGAGGCCGTCAGTGCTTACGAGAACCGCAAGCTGAAAGACGGCAGGCTGGGTGTGTTCTGGCACACGCAGGGGTCAGGCAAAAGCTACTCTATGGTCTTTCTGGCGCAGAAGATCCGGCGCAAGTTTGCAGGCTCGCCCACCATTGTGTTGCTGACCGACCGTGACGAGCTGAACCGGCAGATCAGCGATACCTTTGAAAACTGCGGTCTGCTGGGCAAAACCAAGGCTTCGCAGTTCATTGCATCCAGCGGTGCAGACCTTGTAAAAAAGCTGCGGGGCAACCCCAGCTTTGTGTTTACCCTGATCCAGAAGTTCAACCTGCCCAAGGAGCCGCCCATCTACCCGGATCACGACATTCTGATTTTGTCGGATGAAGCCCACCGTAGCCAGTACGGCATTTTTGCAGACAACATGATGCACCTGCTGCCCACGGCATCCCGCATCGGCTTTACCGGTACACCGCTTCTGGCGGATGATCATATCACGGAACGCACCTTTGGCGGGTATCTGTCGGTGTATGATTTCAAGCGGGCAGTGGAGGACGGCGCAACGGTACCGCTGTACTATGAGAACCGCGCGGATAAGATCGCCCAGTTGGACAAGCCGGAGATCACCGGGCGGATTCTGGATGCCATTGAAGCAGCCGACCTTGATCCCTCGCAGGAGGAAAAGCTGGAACGCGAGTTTGCAAAGGAGATCCATATTCTCACCGCAGATGAACGGTTGCGTTCCATTGCAAAGGACTTTGTGGAGCATTACTCTGACCTTTGGACCAGCGGCAAGGCGATGTTCGTCTGCCTGAATAAGGTCACCTGTGTGCGGATGTACAACTATGTGCAGGAATGCTGGCAGGCAAAGATCAGGGAGCTGGAAGCCCGGCAGGGCACAGCGACCCAGCAGGAAGCACAGGAGCTTGCCCGCAAACTGGCATGGATGAAAGAAACCGAAATGGCAGTGGTGATCAGTCAGGAGCAGAACGAGGTGCAGACCTTCAAAAAGTGGGGACTGGATATTCTGCCGCACCGTGCCAAAATGGAAAAACGAGAGCTGGATAAAGAATTCAAGGACAGCAAGAATCCGTTCCGGGTGGTGTTCGTCTGTGCCATGTGGCTGACGGGCTTTGATGTAAAGTGTCTGTCCTGTCTGTATCTGGACAAGCCGTTGAAAGCCCATACCCTGATGCAGACTATTGCTCGTACAAACCGTGTTTCGGAGGGCAAGAGCAACGGCCTGATCGTGGACTATATTGGTATCGTAAAGGCGCTGCGCAAGGCTCTGGCAGATTATACGGTCAGCAAGAACAGCCCGGCGGGCATTGACCCAACGGTGGACAAAACGGAGCTGATTCAGCGTATTTGCACGGTCATCGGAAAAACGGACGGCTTTCTGGCAGAACACGGGTTCCGGCTGCAGGAATTGGTGGACGCACAGGACTTTGAAAAGATGAGCCTTGTACAGGATGCGGTCAACGCGATGTGCGAGACGTTGGAAACCAAGAAAACCTTCCAGACCTATGCGTCTGAACTGGCGCGGCTGTTCCGCTACGCAGACCGTGACGATGTGGACGATGCCGTGCGCGCCTGGAAAAACGCAATTCTCGCCATCTACGAGGGCTTGCAGCAGAAGCGGAAACACGCGGACAATACCGACCTGATGGTGCAGATCAACGGCATCGTCAACGAGTACATCCATGTGGAAAAGCCGGATCAGGAGGCTGTACCTTCCCGGCAGTTTGACATCAGCAAAATTGATTTTGAGCTGCTGAGCCGGGAGTTTGCTCACACCCGGCGGAAGAACCTCTTGCTGCGCGATCTGGATGAACTGGTGAATCAGCAGTTGTCGAAGATGCTGTTTGCAAACCCGCAGCGCATTGATTATTATGACCGCTATCAGGAGATTATCGATGCCTACAATGCGGAGCAGAACCGGGCAACCATTGAGAAAACCTTCATGGATCTGATGGAGCTTGCAAGTTCACTGGACACGGAGCAGCAGCGCTATGTGCGTGAGGGCTTTTCCAGCGATGAGGAACTTTCAGTGTACGATTTGCTGTTTTCGGAGAACCTCACGAAGCAGGAAATTGAAACGATCAAGAAGGTGTCTGTGGACTTGCTGACAAAAATCAAACAGCAGATTGCCAAACTCGACCATTGGACGGACAAGCAGGAAACTAAGGCGATTGTGGATAACCTGATTCGCAATACCCTTTGGCAAGAACTTCCCAATAGCTATGATGTAAGCGATATCCAGACCTACCAGAAGAAAATCTACGAGTATGTATATATGCGCTACCCGGAAGTAGCATAACGCAAAAATCACCCCAGAGAGAACGCACAAGAGGCTATTCTCTCTGGGGTGATTGCGTATCAAATCATCTGAAAATGCCGCAACGCTTTCACGATCGCATCCTCTTTTTCTTTCGGACACTTGGGCTGTTTGGCATTTTCAGATTTGGGCTTATTATAATTCTCTCGCTCGATGATGCCGTACTTCTGCTTCACCTGTGCGATATAGAGATTGGATACCTTCAACTGATGGTGTTCCCACACATAATCCCGAATCTCGTTGTAAGTCGCCTTGCTTTCCGCAGCAGTCACATCCAGTTCATCCATGCTGACGTCCACTTCGATGTGCCGGTCGACATTGAGTTTGGTCAAAAGGAGAACCGCTTCGCAATGCTTCGTCCTCGGGAACAGATCCACCGGCTGCACCTTTTCTGTATGATAGCCATTTTTCTCCAGCCATGCAGCGTCTCGGGCGGCGGTGGCAGGGTTGCAGCTGACATACACCACCCGGCGGGGTGCCATGCGCACCACTGCGGAGAGGGTGGCCTCATCGCAGCCCTTGCGGGGCGGGTCCAGCATCACGATGTCCGGGTGCAGACCCTCGGCAGCCAGCTGGGTGGCAGCCTGGCCGGCATCGGCACAGAAAAAGCGGCTCTTGGCTGCTACGGCCTCGCCCATGCGGGCAGCGTTGGCCTTGGCGCTCTCGATGGCCTCCGGCACGATCTCTACGCCAATCAGCTCCCTGCATTGCTCGGCCATGGAAAGGCCGATGGTGCCCATGCCGCAGTAGAGATCCAGCAGTGTGTCGTCCGGGGACAGCTGCGCGTACTGCGCAGCAACGCCGTACAGCCGCTCGGCGGCAAGCGTGTTGACCTGATAGAAGGACAGCGGCCCCAGACGCACCGGTACGCCGCAAAGAGTATCCTCAATATAGCCCGGGCCGTACAGGATGTGATTTTCACTGCCCAGAATGACGTTGGTGTTTTTGGCGTTGACGTTGAGCAGAATGGTGCTGATGGCCGGGAACTGCCCCCGCAGCACGGTGCAAAGCTGCTCTGCGTGGGGCAGCTTTGCCCGGGTGCATACCAGACACACCATGATCTGCCCGCTGTGCGCGCTGCGCCGCAGGAAGATATGTCGCACCAGCCCCTTGCCGCTCTGCTCGTCGTAGGGGCGGATGCCCTGCTGTGCAAAAAAAGCGCACAGCGCGTTGCCAATCTCGTTCAGCACGCTGGGCTGCAGCTTGCAGTCCGGGCAGGGGACGATGCGGTGAGTGCGCCCGGCGTAAAAGCCGATGCAGGGCACGCCGTTCTTGTCTACGCCCACAGGGAACTGCACCTTGTTGCGGTAGCGGTCTACCTCCGGGGAAGGCAGGATGTCCAGCACCGGCACCTCCAGCCCGCCAATGCGGCGGAAGGCATCCAGCACGCTTTCCTGTTTGGCGCGCAGCTCAGCGGCATAATCCAGATGCCGCAGGCTGCACCCGCCGCAGGGGCCTGCTACCGGGCAGTCAACCGGAATGCGGTCCGGCGAGGGGGTGAGCAGCTCGTCCAGAATGCCAAAGGCATACCGGCCGCAGTCCTTCACGATGCGCACCCGTGCTTCGTCCCCGGGGGCGGTGCCGGGGACAAATACGGCCTCGCCATCGGCACTGTGGGCCACACCGCTGCCGTCGCTGGAAAGGCGTTCGATGCGCAGGGTCAGGATCTGGTTTTTCTGTAAAGGCATGGTTTCTCCTTGTGTGATGGGCTCAGGTTACAGTTGGGCAGGGCTTGCCGGGTCGGCGTCCTGCTGGGCGGCAAAATACTTGCTGGGCGGCACGCCCTTGGCGCGCTTGAACACCCGTGAGAAGTAGAACTGGTCAAAGAAGCCTACCGACACCGCAACCTCCGCAATGGAAAGGTTGCCGGCGCGCAGCAGCTTGCAGGCCTCGTTGATGCGGTACTCGGTCAGGTAGTCGATGGGGCTCTTGCCCACGTTCAACATGAACACCCGGTACAGATGGCTGCGGGAAACCCCCACGCTCTTGGCTACATCGTCAATGGAGATGTCGTGGGAGTAGTTGAACTGGATGTACTTGATGGCGTTCAGCACATACTGGCTGGAGGAGGAGGCCGTGTGGGGCTTGCCTGCGCTGGTCTCCCGCATCAAGGCAGCGATAAACAGGTACAGATACCCCACCATGGCTGCCTCGTCCTGTGGCTGCAGCCCGCGGGAGGAATAGATGTTGGTCAGCGCTGCCCGCATCCCGTCCGGGTCGCTGGTGTGGTGCACAGGGGCATCGTCCGTAAAGGGCAGCTGCGCGGCCAGCTTGTGGGCACAGGCACCGTTAAAGCCCACCCAGCTGTACTCCCACGGCTGCTGCTCGTCGGCGGTGTAGCGGATCAGCTGGCTGGGGCGGGCAAAGAACAGGTCGCCCTCGCTTACCTCCCAAGTGCGGCCGCCCACCTCGAAGATGCCCTTGCCGGATACCACCAGATGGATCAGGTAGTGGTCGCGGATGCCGGGTCCCCATGTTTGGCCCGGAGCGCAGCGCTCCAAGCCGCAGTTGAAGATGGACAATTCGATATTGTTGGTGTAATTCTGCTTAAAGGATTGCTTATAAACGTCTGGCATGGCAGCTTTACCTCCGTCCTGTCACATTCTGCACCCAGTATACCATAGAATGCCCTGCAAATTCAACAAAAGTACATCTTATTCTTTGCACCTGACGCCAAATTTTGGATTTTTAGGTCAAATAAATTGAAAAAACGCCCGAAATGCTTTACAATAGGCAAAAAGAGCAGAATCGTTTATTCCGGAGGGGAGGAGCTGTCATGGCCACCAGTGCACAACTCAGAAAACAGATCCTGCAGGGCAGCTGGGACGCCGCACTTGCTGCACTTTACGGGGCGGATCCGGCGGTTTTGCAGCGGCAGCGCGGGCGCTATGCGGCTGCGCTGGAGCAGTTTGAACTGTATTTCGGCCCCGGGCGGCAGGTGCAGGTGTACTCTGCACCCGGGCGCGCAGAGCTGGGCGGCAACCACACGGATCATCAGGGGGGCTACGGCCTTGCGGCGGCGGTCACGCTGGATATGGTAGCAGTGGCTGCTCGCAATACGGATGGCTATGTGCGGGTCAAGTCCCGGGGGTTCAACAAGCTGGATGTCATTGATCTGGCCACCGCAGAGCCGCAGGCAGGGGAGAGCACCCATTCGGCCAGCCTGATCCGCGGCATTGCCGAGGGCTTCCGCGCAGTGGGTAAGCAGATCGGCGGCTTTGACGCCTACACCGCCAGCGATGTGCTGCGGGGCTCCGGTCTGTCCAGCTCGGCGGCCTTTGAGATGGGCATGGCCTCTATCTGGAACGAGGAATACAGCACCGGGCTGACCCCGGCAGAGCTGGCGGGCATCTGCCAGTATGCGGAAAACACCTATTTCGGCAAGCCCAGCGGTCTTTTGGATCAGCTGACCAGTGCGGTGGGCGGCATTATCTTTGCGGATTTTGCCGATCCGCGCACCCCAAAGATTGAAAAGCTCCATGCAGACGGTCTGCTGCCGGAAGGAATGTTCCTCTGCGTCACCGATACCCGGGGCAGCCACAGCGAACTGACTAGCGAGTTTGCGGCGATTCGGCAGGAGATGGAGCAGGTGGCCGCCTGCTTCGGAAAGCCGCTGCTGGGTCAGGTGGAAGAGAACGCGTTCTGGATGGCACTGCCTGTCCTGCGCAGCTGCTGCGGAGACCGTGCAGTGCTGCGGGCGATCCATTATTTTGAGGAGAATGCCCGCACGCTGGCGCAGCGGGATGCGCTTTATGCAAAGCAGTTCCCGGTGTTTGCAGGTCTGGTGAAGCAGAGCGGACAGGCTTCCTTTGCGCTGTGTCAGAATGTGTACTGCACAGCGGATGTGCGGCATCAGGGACTGTCCGTAGCGCTGGCTCTGAGCCAGAGCATTCTGCAGGGCAGTGAGGGCGCATGGCGGATGCAGGGCGGCGGCTTTGCAGGCACCATCCAAGCCTATGTGCCCGGGCGGCTGCTGGAGCGGTACCATACAGCCATCGAGCAGGTATTCGGGCAGGGCAGCTGCTATGTGCTGCGCCTGCGGGAGCAGGGTGCAGTCCGGGTGATCTGAACAAAACAAAAAGCCGTGCATGGCCGGAATGCTCCGGGATGCACGGCTTTCTTATAGCTTATTACTGAAGAGAAAAAAGCTGGGGGAGAGAATTTTCGACCGGCTGGTCATTTCGCTGCTGCGTATTATCCAAGTACTGGACGGCAGTGGCGGTAGCCTCGCGGGTGATGCCAAGCAGGCGGCCGATCTGCTGAGAGAGCTTGATCCCGGTCTGCACACCTGTCTTGATCATGCGGAAAAGTAGCATGGGCACAAAGGTGAAGGAAAACGAGAACAGCCCACCGTTCCAGAAGAAATCATTGAAGTGCAGATTGTCAAAAAAGCTGCCGACAGCATCGCCGAATTCGCTGCCGCCAAAGGCAGCGAACTGCTCCTCGAGGGAGAGGGCTGCGTAGGAAGAGGGCAGCTGAAGCTTTTTCATAAATAAAAACACTCCTTTCCGGGTCGATCGAGGATCAGCACAGAGCTACCAGTGTGGGCAGGCAATTCTGCTGATCGGCCTCCTGTGCGGCCTGTTTGTCAGCCTTATACTGGTCAACGGCATCCTTGAGCTCGGTCACAAAACCCTTGAGGGAAAGATAAATGCTACGTGCCTGAACATAGGCGTAGTAACCGCCCAGACCGGCCAGACCGATCGTGGCGACCTTGCTCCAAGTGTTCAGCTTGCCCCAGTAGTGCCCAATTGCATCACCAACACCCAAACCATCGTTCAGGGCATTCTGCATACCGGAAACTGCAGCCTGGAACGCATAGCGGCCCATCATGCCCAGCAGGTTTACCGTGGCATTGATGCCAAAGGCCATCACCTGCTCCGGAGTGATGTTGATAGAAAGGGCACCGCCCTCGGTATAGGTCATCTCCTCGGCAGAGAGCACAGAGCAGCAGGCGGGCAGCTGCAGCGGGCGCTGATATGTATGATCCATGATGGAAAACTCCTTTCGCACACAGAACTCCCCAAGGGGCAGTTCATCTAGTAACTGAATTGTAGCATATCTGCACAAAAATGACAAGAGAGCGCGGGTTTGAAAATCATGATACATTTGTGAATATATTGTGACGATGCGTTATAAAACTGACCTGAATACGCCATAAACACGCAAAACTCCTGCTTTTTTACGGCGAAAAAATGTTGTAGCAAAAATGTGCTGAAAAAGCCAATCAACAACAAAGGCATCTGCCCGTACCCGCTGCGCAGAACGCAGCAGCGGGCAAAGCAGATGCCTTGTGTGTTTTACAGGTTGCCAAACGAAAGGAAAACGAGGTCAAAGTGCTTTCGGCACGCGCTCATACAGCGTGGTCAGCGCGGCGATGTGCCCGGCCAATGCAGCGGGCAGGGACTGCGCCAGCCGCCAGCGCCAGTTTGCGCCCTGCGTGCTGGGGGTGTTGATGCGGGCCTCGCTGCCCAGATGCAGCCAGTCTGCCAGCGGGATGATGGCAGTATCCGAAACGCTGGCAAGGCAGGCACAGATCATGCCTTCGGTCAACTCCTCCGGCGTGCAGCGCAGATACCGGCAGGCGTAGGCTACGTCCTCGGCGCTGGCGTTGCTGCGCCAACCCTCGGTGGTCACGTTATCGTGGGTGCCTGTATACACCACACTGTTGCGGGGGTAGGTGTGGGGCAGGTAGTTGCCCGACTCCCGGCTGTCGAAGGCAAACTGCATGATCTTCATGCCCGGGTAGCCGCTTTCGGCCAGCATCGCCTTCACCTCCGGGGTCAAGTAGCCCAGATCCTCGGCGATGATATTGCCGCCGCCCAGCGCCTGCTGCATGGCGTGGATAAAGTCCCGGTCGGGGCCTTTTTCCCAGTGACCGCCTGCAGCCGTTGTGTTTTCGGCAGGGATAGAGTAGTAACTCTCGAAACCGCGGAAGTGGTCAATGCGCACCACATCGTAGATAGAGGTGGCGTGCTTCATGCGCCGCTTCCACCAGTCAAAGCCGGTGGCCTTGTGGGCGGGCCAATCATACAGCGGGTTGCCCCACAACTGTCCGTCTGCCGCAAAGGCATCCGGCGGGCAGCCGGCTACATGGGTCAGGTGCATCTGTCCATCAGTCTGGAACAGCTCCGGGTGGGTCCACAGGTCACTGGAATCCGGGCTGACGTAGATGGGGATATCGCCCACCAGCAGGACACCTTTGCGGTTGGCATAGGCCTTCAGCGCGTTCCACTGGGTGTAGAAGAAGAACTGCACCGCCTTGTGGTAGCTGATCTGGTCTGCCAACCGTGCCTTTGCGGCGGCAATGACCTCCGGCTCCCGGCAGCGCAGGGCGTCCGGCCAGTCGGCAAGGCCTGCCTGCCCCTGCTCAGCCTTTACGGCCATGAACAGGGCGTAGTCCTCCAGCCAGAAGCTCTGCGCGGTGCAGAAGGCCTCGTAAGCAGGGGAGGGGGCTGCCAGCAGCCGGTCAGCAGCCTTTTTCAGCAGCACCGGGCGCTGATTGTACAGTGCACCGTAGTCAACGGTGTCCACCGGCTGCGCGGCGGGGATCTCTTCGGCGGTCAGATAGCCATCTGCCGCCAGCAGCCGAAAATCGATAAAGTAGGGGTTTCCGGCAAAGGCAGAAAAGCTTTGGTAGGGGCTGTCGCCATAGCCGGTAGGGCCGATGGGCAGGATCTGCCAATAGGTCTGTTTTGCCTCGGCCAGAAAATCAACGAATGCGGTCGCTTCACTGCCCAGCGTACCGATGCCAAAAGGCCCCGGCAGACTGAACACCGGCATCAGAATGCCACTTGCACGCATAACGTGCACCTCCTTAGCCCTTTACAGCACCGGCCACGACACCCTCGATGATGTACTTCTGGCAGGTCATGTAGAGGATAATAATGGGGATGATAGCAATGATGATGCAGGCCATCATGGGAGCCAGCTCCACACGGCCGTAGCCGCCGCGGAAATACTGGATCGCCATGGGGATGGTGCGGTACTTCTTGATATCCAGCACCAGCGTGGGCAGCAGGTAGTCGTTCCACACCCACATGGTCTCCAGAATAGCAGTGGAGATCATGGTAGGCTTCAGGATGGGGAACACGACCTTGAAGAAGATCTGGATGGGGTTGCAGCCGTCGATCATGGCTGCTTCCTCGATCTCCATGGGCACGCTCTTCATAAAGCCGGTGAACATGAACACGGCCAGACCGGCACCGAAGCCCAGATAGATAATGCAGATGTTCCAAGGGTTGTTCAGGTTCAGACGGTCAGCGGTCTTGGACAGGGTGAACATGACCATCTGGAAGGGAACGACCATGGAGAACACGATCAGCAGGTTCATAAACTTGCTCAGCTTGTTGTTTACGCGGGTCAGGTACCAACCGGTCATGGAGCAGCACAGCAGGATCAGCACCACGCTGGTAACAGTGATCAAAAGGCTGTAACCCATGCTGGAAAGGAAGTTCATCTTGGTCACGCCGTAAACGTAGTTGCGCAGTCCGGCAAAGGTCTCGGCGGTGGGCAGACGGAACACCGTAGAGGTGGTAAAGCTGCCCTCGGTTTTCAAGCTGTTCAGCAGGATCAGCACGATGGGGTAGATCCACAGCAGGCAGAGAAGCACCATTACAACAGCAAGGATGACATCCCAGGTTCTTTTCTGTTTCGACATTACTGCTGCACCTCCTTAGAGCGGGTAAAGTGAAGCTGGATCAGCGAGATGACCACCACGATCAGGAAGAACACCACGGCCTTTGCCTGACCGATGCCCTTCCACTGCGCACCGGAGCGGCCGTAGAAGGTGTTGTAGATGTTCAGTGCCAGCATTTCACTGGCGTTGGCGGGTTCGCCTGCGGTCAGAGCCACGTTCTGGTCGAACAGCTTGAAGCTGTTGGTCAGGGTCAGGAAGGTGCAGATGGTCACGCTGGGCATGACCATGGGAATCTTGATCTTGAACAGGATCTCGCGGTCGTTGGCACCGTCGATCTTAGCGGCCTCGATCAGGTCGCCGGGCACGCTTTGCAGGCCGGCCACATAGATGATCATCATGTAGCCGATCTGCTGCCAGCACATCAGGATGACCAGACCGACAAAACCGGCCTTGGCATCCAGTGCCAGCAGGGGCTTCTGCAGGTTAGCCAGCACGCCGTTGAGCAGGATCTGCCAGATGTAGCCCAGCAGGATGCCGCCGATCAGGTTGGGCATGAAGAACACGGTACGGAAGATGTTGGTGCCCTTGATGCCGCGGGTCAGCACCAGCGCAATTGCAAAGGCGCACACATTGATGAGCACAGTGCTCACCACGGTAAAGACCGCCGTAAAGCCAAAGGCGTGCAGGAAGGTGGAATCCTGAAATACCGAGAGGTAGTTCTGGATGCCTACAAAGGTGGTCTTGGAAACGGTAGTGAACCGCTGGAAGGACAGATAAACGCCCCAGATAAAGGGCCAGATGAAGCCGATAATAAAGGCGACCAGAGTAGGCAGCACAAATATCGGCCAGTATTTACTAATGGCTTTTTGCATGATATACCTCCTGAGGGAGCTGTCTGATAAAAAAGGAAAGGAGGCGGGCGAACTTTTCGCCCGCCTCCCTTTTTAATTCCTAGGGAGATCTCCAGTCAAAGGCTTAGCCGTTGGCCAGCTTGTACTCCTTGGCCCAGCCATCCACAAATGCGGTGACAACGTCGTCCCACTTGCCGGTGCCTGCTGCGTATGCAGTCAGAGCGCTGCCCACGCCGTTCTTCCACTCCTCGGAAGGCATGGTGGAGAAGCACCAGTCAACACTGGTCTTGCCGTCGGCCACATACTGGTTTGCAATGGTGATCAGGGGGTTGGTGGAGTCCTTAGCCTTCTTGAAGGGGATGACGAAGCCCATCTTGTCAGCCATTGCGCTGGTGCCGGTCTCAGAGGTGACACACCAGTACAGGAAGTCCAGAGTAGCCTGAATGTCGGCCTCGGAAGCGGTGTTGTTGACACACCAGAAGTTCTCAGAACCGGTGCACAGACCCTGATTCTCCTCGCCGTCCACGCCGATGTAGATGGGCAGCATACCCAGGTTGTCGTCGCCCAGATCCTTCACGTCATTGTAAGCCCAAGTGCCGTTCTGGTAGAACACAGCCTTCTTGCCCACAAACTCAGCCACAGCGTCGTTGCCGGTCTTGGAAGCCAGCAGCTTGGGATCGCAGGTGGAATCGGTGATGTACAGATCCCAGATCTGCTTGTAGTTGTCCAGATAGGTGCCCTTGATGGCGTCGGTGGAGCCGATGCCGTCTGCCTTGTACTCGTAATAGATGGGCAGGTTTGCCAGATGGGTCTTGAAACGCCAGTCAGAAGAACCATCCATGCCGGCGGAGGTGAAAGCACCGTCCACGCCCAGCTCAGCCTTACGAGCCTGAATGTCATCAGCGACCTTCTTCAGGTCGGCAAAGCCCTTGATGTCCTCCTGCTTGTAACCGGCAGCGGTCAGCAGTTCCTTGTTGTAGATAATGCCGTAGGTCTCAATGACGTATGCAATGCTGGTAACAGCATCGCCGTCCTTCAGTGCAAAGGAATCGCTGGTCAGCTCGCCGTACAGCTGGCTGCCGGACAGGTCGTAGCAGTAATCCTTCCAGTTTGCCAGACCAACAGGGCCGTTCACCTGGAACAGGGTGGGAGCCTCGCTCTTCTCCATCTCGCTCATCAGGGTGGTCTCGTACTGGCCGGAAGCGGCGGTGACAACGGTCACAGGCACGCCGGTCTCCTTGGTGTACTCAGCGGCCAGATCCTGCCAATCCTGATCCTGCTCGGGCTTGAAGTTCAGGTAATAGACCTTGCCGTCTGCCTTTGCAGCGGTGCTGGAAGCAGCGGTAGAACTGGCAGCAGAGGAAGCGGTGCTGCTGGAAGAGCCGCCGCAGGCAGCCAGACCCAGAGCAGCGGCAGAAACGCCAGCGGCCTTCAGGAAGTTACGACGAGTGATCATCTTTTTCATAATAAGTTCTCCTTCTTATTAAAATTACAGATCAACTATATACTCTCCGTCCTTCGACGGAGGGAATACAAAATTTAAATTGCCCTTACGCTTTCGCCCTGCTGCAATTCCGGCTGCAAGGTCACGGTCTGGGCGGGGGAGCCATGCTCGATCTGCCGCACCAACAGTTCGATGCTTTGCAGTGCGATCTGCTCGCTGGGCTGGACGATGGTGGTCATCACCGGCACGCAGTAGCGGGACATCGTGATGCCGTCAAAGCCAATCACCGAAACATCCTCCGGTACCCGCAGCCCGGCGCTTACCAGCGCCCGGATGGCGCCAAAGGCGATGACATCGCTCATGGCGAAGAGGGCGGTGAACTCTGCCCGTCGGGCCAGCAGACTGTTCATGGCGTGGTAGGCGGATTCGAAATCGTAGTTGGACAGGCCGTACAACTTATCGTTGAACAGGATGCCCGCATCCTCCATGGCCTGTTGTGCACCCTTGCGGCGCATCAGGCTGGGGTAGCTGGTCACCGGACCGCCCAAAACGGCGATCTTGCGGTGCCCCTGCCGGATCAGGTAGTCCACAGCGGTATAGGCCGCTGCCCGGTCATCTACGCCCACCATGGAAAGGTTGGGGAAGTCCAACTCATCCGTGACCAGCGTGGTGAGCACTGAGGGAACATTGATACGGTCGAAGCCCCGCTGGAAGTTGGCTACGCTGCCGCCCAAGAAGATGATGCCTTTGGGCTTGATCTCCCGCAGGATTTTTTCGGCGGCGTCGATCTCGTTGGCGTTCTCGTCCAAGTAAGAGACGATGCCGTTGTACCCGTACAGGGTGGCGGCACGCTGAAGCTGCACCAGAAAATCCGAGAAGAAAATATTCCGGGTGCCTTTTACTACGAACACCAGACTGCGGGACTGCTGGATCTTCAGCTGTCGGGCGTTGGTGTTGGGCACGAACCCGGCCTCCCGCATCACCTTCAGAACGTGCTCCTTGGTCTCCGGGCGGACATCCGGCCTGTCGTTGATCACACGGGAGATGGTGCTGACAGAGCAACCGCTGATCCGTGCAATATCCTTGATGGTCAGGTTTGCCATGTCGGCGGGCCTCACTTTCTGAAAGTGTTTCGGGAACGTTGTCGGGAACGTTCCCAGCGACATTAGTATGGCACATTCTGTATAAAAAATCAATAAGGTTAATTCAACTTTGTACAAGGTGTGCAATGCTGCCCCTCGCGTTTGTGCAGTTTGATTTGCGCGCAAAGCAGCAAAGCTGAAAATACCGATAATTCCCGGTACAAGTCAGAAACACCCGGGACAATCGTACCGGTTTGTAACTTTTTGCGCGAAAAACGCTTCCCGGTACACAGCTGAATGTGCTATACTATGTGAAAAAAGGAGAGGGGGGAAATGTTATGATCTTATCCTTACAGGGTTGCATGGCAGTGGGAAAGACCACGGCAGCCCGCTATCTGGAACAGCACTGCCAACAGGTACAGGTTTGTTTTGAGGACAACGCTGCCGTCCTTGCAGAGATAAAGCAGCGTGGGTTGAATAAGAACAGCTATGCGGACTATCTGGAGATCCAACGGCTTTTTTTGCGCAATGAGCTGCGCCGCGGGCAGGAAGCAAAAAAATACCCCCACGCCGTGATGGATTTCGGCGCGGAGGAGATCGAATTCTACACCTTGAACTACCCTAAGAGCAGGGGGCTGGAGTGGGAGATGGAAGCGATCCGGCAGGCTTTGGCCCCGGAGCTTGCAGCGGTGCAGGCTTGTATGCCGGAGCACATTCTGTTTCTGGACGCTTCCGAAGCCGTCCTGCGTGCCCGTAAAGCGGGAGATACCACCCGTTCCCGGGAATTCTTTGCGTATTACCTGAACCATCTTCTGCCGCTGAAACGGGAATGGTTCCGGGAAAAGAAAAACGTAACATTTCTTTCTACCGACGGGCTGACCGCTCGGCAGGTGGGGGAGAAGGTAAAACATTGGTGTGAACAGTATATCTAACGCAAGCAAAAAAGCGCTCTCACCTTGTCATCGGTGAGAGCGCTTTGCTGATTGCTGATTATTTTGATCGGGTTGGTTTTTTAAAAATTAGTCGCTGACGTAGGGCATCAGAGCAACGTGACGAGCACGCTTGATGGCGATGGTCAGTGCGCGCTGATGGTAAGCGCAGGTGCCGGTCACACGGCGGGGAATGATCTTAGCACGCTCAGAGACGTACTTACGCAGACGGGGCACGTCCTTGTAATCGATGGTGTCGATGCGATCGACACAGAAGCTGCAAACCTTCTTGCGGCCGCGACGCATGGGGCGTGCGGGGCGAGAGCCTTCGGTTCTTTCAAAAGCCATTGCTTATTACCTCCTATTGGATTTTTAACGGATGGACCGTTTCGTGTCAGAACGGCAGGTCATCGCTGTCATCAATGACGGCGAAGTCGTCGGCATTACCGGCAGAATAGCTGGGAGCTGCCTCCACAGCAGCCGGACGGGCAGGCGCTGCGTTCTGGTAGGACGGAGCGGCATTCTGATAGCCGTTTCCGTCACCTGCATTGCTGCTCTTGGGGCCTGCAAAGTTGATGTTGTTGGCAACCACTTCAACGGCAGTGCGGTTTGCGCCGGTCTTATCCTGATACTGACGGGACTGCAAACGGCCGTCCACAACGATCAGGGAACCTTTCTGGAAATAGCGGCAGACGAATTCGGCCTGCCGATCCCATGCAACCACATCGATCCAGTCCGCCACGCTCTGCCCATTGGCATCGCGGCGCCCGCGGTCGCAGGCAATGCGGAACGAAGCAACGTTCTTGCCGGTAGTGGTCTGACGCATTTCAGGGTCACGCGCAAGGCGACCCATGATAGCAACAACATTCAACATAGTACGGTTTCCCTTTCTGTCACAGAAGAATTACTCCTCGTGAGCAATGATCAGGCTGCGCATAACGCCTTCAGTGATCTTGTACACACGGTCCAGCTCAGCGGGGAAGCTGGGCTCGCTGGTGAAGTTGATCACGGTGTAGACGCCCTCTTCCTCGTCGTTGATGGGGTAGGCCAGACGGCGCTTGCCCCACTCGTCGATAGAATCGATCGTACCGTTAGCCTCGATCAGGGACTTGAACTTACCCACCAGAGCGGCGGAAGCCTCCTCATCGAGAGCGGCGCTGGTAATCAGCATGGTTTCGTACTTTGCCATTTTTGTAGCACCTCCTTTTGGACTTGAGGGCCCTGCGGATCTGCAAGGCCAAGGGTACACAGGCTGCGGCATCGCGGCCTGTGCGGCGTGTCTGTTCAGACAGCAATTTATTATAGCAAGCTTCTTTGCGTCTGTCAAGCTTTTTTGACAAAAAGAACGATAAAAAATGTTTTGCATTTTTTGGTAAAAAGGACTATAATGTAAACGCTTTCCCTGCAATATGGCAGGGCCGGGGCTCCGGCAGTGGCAGGAAAGCGGGAAAAATTAAAGGAGGATAATCCATGTATTCGTTGTTTCGAGATCTGGCAATCATAATCCTGAGCGCGAAATTCTTCGGACTGGTGGCGCGTAAGTGCAAGGCTCCGCAGGTGGTGGGCGAGATCATCGCCGGCCTGCTGATCGGCCCCTGCTTGCTGAACCTAGTGCAGATCAGCGACTCCATCTCCATCTTTGCAGAGATCGGCGTTGTGATGCTCATGTTCACCACCGGCCTCGGCACCAACCTGAAAGAGCTGATCAAGGCAGGCCCCATTGCCACCCTGATCGCTACCGTTGGCGTGGCTGTGCCTCTGGTGGGCGGCACCTTATTATATGGTGCGTTCTACGGCTTTGCCGCAGTTGGCAGCCCGGAGTTCTACCGGGCGCTGTTCATCGGCACCATTATGACCGCTACCAGTGTGTCCATCACGGTGGCCACCTTGCAGGAGCTTGGGCACCTGAAGAGTTTTTTGGGCACGACTATCGTCAGTGCCGCTGTCATTGATGATGTCATCGGCATCGTGGTGCTCACCTGCGTGCTGGGTGCCAGCAGCGGCACCGGTACGGGTCTGGGCAAGGTGCTGTTCAATACGGTGCTGTTCTTTGCCACCGCACTGGGCGTTGGCCTTGTGGCGCACTACGCCATGAAGTGGCTGGATCAGCGCAACCCCCATACCCAGCGTATCACCATCGTGAGCATGGCCTTCTGCTTTGCCATGGCCTACATTGCTGAGGAGTACTTCGGCATCGCCGATATCACCGGCGCTTACATTGCAGGTATCGTGCTGTGCACCATGGATGACGCGCCCTATGTGGAGCGCCGGGTGGATATCAGCAACTACGTTATCTTTGCGCCGATCTTCTTTGCCTCCATCGGCCTCAAGACTGATATCAGCGGCCTGACCCCGGAAATCCTGCTGTTCTGCGTCTGCTTTGTGGTTGTGGCGCTGATCACCAAGATCATCGGCTGCGGTCTGGCTGCAAAGGTCTGCCGCTTCAACTGGGACGACTCCCTGAAGGTCGGCGTCGGTATGATGACCCGCGGCGAGGTGGCACTGATCGTGGCACAGAAGGGCTTGGCCATCGGTGTGGTAGACCCGGTCTACTTTACCGCTGTGATCCTGCTGATCGTGGTGTCCAGCGTGGCTACCCCGCTGGCACTCAAGGCCATGTTCACCAAGCGCCCGCCCGTGCCGCATCCCAGTCAGGCAAACTAAATCAGGAATTTAATTTTCATATTTAGGGTTCAGAAAGGCCTGCGGGCGTTTCTGAACCCTTTTTTCATCTGTAAAAATATATGCAAAAACGGGGCTGCTGCACATGGTTTCGTGCAACAACCCCGTTTTTATTGTTTACGCAGTATATAATTTACAGCGTCTTGCAGAACTCCTTCAGGTAGGCGCGGAACTCCTCGCCGATCTCAGGATGCTGCAATGCCAGCTCCACCTGCGCCTCCACGACCTTGAGCTTATTGCCCATGTCGTAGTGCTTGCCGGTGAACTCCACGGCGGTCATGCCGCCGCGGGTGCGGGCATACTCTGCCATGGCATCGGTCAGCTGGATCTCGCCACCGGCACCGGGCTTGGTGTGGGCAAGGATCTCGTAGATCTCCGGGGTCAGCAGCACACGACCCAGAATGGAATAGTTGCTGAACTCCTGCCCCTTCTTGGGCTTCTCGATCATATCGTCCACAAAGAAGTAGTTGTCGTGGATGGGAGTGGTTTTTAAGCTGCAATAGCGGCTCACGTCCTCCCAAGGCACAGCGGACACGCCGGCAACCGGGCGGCCGAACTCCTCGTAGGCGCGGATCAGCTGGGCGCAGACCGGATCCTCGCCCCAGATCACGTCATCGCCATAAATGACCACAAAGGGATCATCGCCGGTAAAGGCCTTGGCGGTGTTGACTGCGTGGCCCAGACCCAGCGTCTCCTTTTGACGCACAAACAGGATGTTGGCCATATTGGCGATGCCCAGACACTCCTCCAGCATCTTTTCCTTGCCGGGCTTTGCCAGCTTTTCCTCCAGCTCGGGGCTGCGGTCAAAATGATCCTCAATAATGCTCTGGTTGCGGCCCAGAATGATCAGGATATCGGTAATGCCGGAGCGGACGGCCTCCTCCACCAGATACTGGATGGCGGGCTTATCCACGATGGGCAGCATTCCCTTGGGCATTGCCTTGGTAGCGGGCAGTACGCGGGTGCCAAGACCCGCAGCCGGAATAACGGCTTTGGTGACTTTTTTCATAATGATTCTCCCATGTTCTCATTTTATGCACGGTGAACCGCGCTTTTTAGCAGGATCCCCATCCTGCATGAACCGTTATCAGATAAAGGTGCCTACCAGTGCGTTCAGGTCCGGCCCCAGCAGCATGGAGCAAAGGCTGCCTACTAGCATCAGCAGGATGAACGCTCCGATGCAGGCTGCAAAGCTGACACCGCCCTGTGCGTTCAGCACGGCGCGGCGCTGCTCCGGGTCCGGGAACTCGGCACGGATGCGGCGGATGCGTGCCGCTGCGCTGCGGCGGTAGAGCCACTTGCCATACAGCCCCCGCACCAGCATCAGTGCAAAACTGAGAAGGGACATGACGCGGCTCAACACTACCAGCATAGAGGCGCTGATCCCGGCGGTCAGGGGGCTGCCGGTGGTCTGCATCATACTGATTAAGGTGGGAATGAACAGCAGCAGTTCTGCGGCCAGAAAGCCGAAGGCAGGCTTCCACGCCTTGCGGTAGAAAAAGTAGAACGGGCCGAACAGCAGCGCTGAAAAACTCATGGAGATCTTGGAGTGACGCAGCTGCATCTGGCTGTAATCGTTCAGGTAGACCGGCGCGGCTGTGCCGATAAAATCCACCCAGTCCTGATAGGGGACGCCGTCGATCAGTTCATCCTTGCCAAAGGCGGCGCGCACATTGCGGTGCACCGGGTCAACGACCTTCTCGGTAAAATTACGGTACATTTCGTCCCGGTACATCCTGCTGTAATCAAAATCCTGGTTCTGCTCGGCGCTGGCGGCAGCACGGTCGTTGGGCTGTTCTGCACTCTCAGGGGGCAGGGCAGCGCCGCAGCAGCGGCAGACATTCTCGCTGCGCAGGGTGCGCTCCCCGCAGGTGGGACAGGTGCGCAGCTGCGCATCCTGATAAGGAAACTTCCATTCATAGCCTGTGCCATGGGCAGGGGCGTGGATGCACAGACCCATCTTCTCGTAACAGGTGCGGTGATAGGGTGCACCGCAGTCCGGGCAGACCACGATGTCGTCCTGAAGGGTCAGCGGCTTGCCGCAGCCCTCACAGGGACAGCCATAATATTTCGGCATGATATCCTCCTGTGAAATCGATCATACTGGTATTATACTCCCCCGGGTATGAAAAGAAAAGGTGAAAATCTTTAAAAATCCGGCAAGATAGTATTTTTCCTCTTTACTTTATCACAGATTCTCGGTATACTAATGAAGTATCTGTGTATAAACTGTGTCTTTTGGCGGAGCAGAAAATGCGCGCTGCGCGTGCGTTTTGCACCCTGCCGGGGACATTATTGTTATGATGTAAACCCTTGAACGAGAGGAACTTAGAGAATGATCACGACTGATGAACTGAAAGTGCAGTTGGCCGAGCACGCCAAGGCCGTTAAGGACCTGGAGGAAGCACTGGCCATTGAAGCAAGCCGCAAGCGCGTGCAGGAGCTGGAGCACACTATGTCCCGCCCCGGATTTTATGATGATGCAGAACTGAGCAAGAAGGTCTTTGACGAGGTCGGCGACCTGAAGGGCAAGCTGAACCGCTTTGAAAAGCTGCAGGGTCTGTACGATGACGCTGAGACCATGCTGGAGATGCTGGACGAGGAGTACGACCCCGCCATGATCCCCGAGGCCGAGGAGGCCGTGAACACCGTGGGCAAGGCTGTGGAGGAACTGCAGCTGATGACCATGCTGAACGGCGAGTACGACCACAGCAACGCCATCCTTACCTTCCACGCAGGCACCGGCGGCACCGAGGCACAGGACTGGGCCGAGATGCTGTATCGTATGTATAATAAGTGGGCACAGGCACATGGCATGACCGTGGAGGTGCTGGATTATCAGGACGGCGACGAAGCCGGTCTGAAGAGCGCCTCTATGATGGTCAAGGGTGCCAACGCCTACGGTCTGCTTAAGAGCGAGAACGGCGTGCACCGTCTGGTGCGTGTCTCTCCCTTTGACGCCAACGCCCGCCGCCAGACCAGCTTTGCTTCTCTGGAGGTTATGCCCGAGCTGGACAACACCATTCAGGTGAACATCCGCCCCGAGGATATCGAGATGCAGGTGTACCGCTCCTCTGGTGCCGGCGGCCAGCACATCAATAAGACCTCCTCTGCTGTCCGTCTGATCCACAAGCCCACCGGCATCGTGGTCAACTGCCAGACCCAGCGCAGCCAGTTCCAGAACCGCGACTACGCTATGGAAATGCTGAAGGCTAAGCTCTACCAAATCGCCAAGCAGCAGCATATGGATAAGATCGACGACATCAAGGGCGTGCAGAACGAGATCGCATGGGGCCACCAAATCCGCAGCTATGTGTTCATGCCCTACACTATGGTCAAGGATCACCGCACCAACTACGAGACCGGCAACGTGGATGCCGTGATGGATGGCGATATCGATGAGTTCATCTTCGCCTACCTCAAGGCCGCCAGCCGCGGCGAGCTGCAGGACGCATAAGCGCCTGTCCCTGTAAAATCATAACCGCACCTGTGTCCATTTTTGGATGCGGGTGCGGTTTTTTCGTGCTTGTCTGCGCATACTAACCCCGAAAAATGCGCAGGGAGGCCGTAAAATGTCCAAGCACAGCATCGTCAGGTGGATAAAGATAATAGGTGTTTATCTGCTGGTGGCCGCGGTGGCGGCGCTGGGCTGGCTGTGGTGCGCCCTGCCGGAGGAGGTCTATCTGGAACCGGAACAGACGCTCACGCTGCCGCGCTTTGGCTGGGTGGAGCCGCTGCGCGGGCACGGCAGCCGCAATGTGGCCAGCACCCGGGCAGCGGGCAGCTACCAGACCACGCTGGCACTGGGCGGCTGGCTGCCGGTCAAGACCATCCGCGCCACCGTGATGCAGCGCCCCACGGTCACGGTGTGCGGCACGCCCTTTGGGGTGAAAATGTTCTCGGAGGGGGCGCTTGTGGTGGGCTTTTCCGAGGTACACACCGCCGCCGGTACGGTAAACCCCGCAAAGCAGGCGGGGCTGCGGCTGGGCGACCGGGTGATCCGCATGGGGAACACCGTTACCGAGACCAACGAGCAGGTCCATGCCGCGCTGGAGGCCGCTGCCGGTGCGGCGGTGGAGGTGGTCTACGTCCGCAAGGGGGAACAGCGGCAGACCACCCTTTTGCCGGTGTGGGATACGCAGAACGCCCAGTGGCGGGCAGGAATGTGGGTGCGGGATTCCTCCGCCGGGGTGGGCACTCTGACCTTTGTGGATGCGCAGGCCGGGGTATTCGCCGGGCTGGGTCACCCTATCAGCGACAGTGACACCGGCGAGCGGGTTGCCCTGCGCAGCGGTGAGATCGTGGCCTGCCAGATCGTGGGCTGCACCGGCGGTACCGCCGGCAGCCCCGGGGAGCTGAAGGGCAAATTTATCAGCGACCATGCCCTTGGCAGGATCTGCATCAACGGCGAAAACGGCGTCTACGGAACGGTAAGCACTGCGATTGCGGGGCAGCAGACGGAAATCGCCTTTGCGCAGGAGGTGCTGCCCGGTGCGGCAGAGATCCTGACCACTACCAGCGGCGAAACGCCCCGCAGCTACCGTGTCTATATTGAAAAGGTGAACGATGCCGACCCGCGCCGCAACATGGTGCTGCGCGTCACCGACCCGGCACTGCTGGCGCAGACCGGCGGCATCGTGCAGGGGATGAGCGGCAGCCCCATCCTGCAAAACGGACGGCTGGTGGGCGCGGTGACCCATGTGCTGGTCAACGACCCGACACGAGGCTACGGTATTTTTGCACAAACCATGCTGGAACAGGCACATTCCGTGCCCGGAACGGACGCAGCAGCATAAAAAAGTATGACATTCGAGCGGAATTTCCATAATTTCCCAAAATAAACCGTTGAACTATCTGGAAAAATATGGTAAAATCCATGGTGTTAAGGGAACTGCACACATTGGAGGAAACAACCATGGATAAAGTGAGATTCTTGATGTCGGATACCGGTGCTCAGATCACAGAAGCCTGTCGTGAGGCGCTGGAGCAAAAGGGCGTGGAAGTGACCGTTGTGGAAAAGGATGGAAACAAGGTTTTACAGAAGATGCTGGCGGTTCGCCCGCAGGTAGTGCTGTTGGACGCCTTTATGCCCGGGCTGGACGCGCTGGCGGTCAAGCAGCGCTACAACGCCGCAGGCGAGCGCCACACCTCGTTTTTCGTTACCGGCGCGTTCCAGAGTGAGGAGATGGTACAGGAGCTGCTGGACGAAGGCTTTGCCTACTATTTCGTCAAGCCCTTTGACGAAAGTGTCCTTGCCGCCCGGGTGCTCAAAGCAGCCAGCGGACAGGAAAAGCACCTGCTCCACACCAGTGTGGACAGTGACGAACTGACTGTCACCGAAATACTGCACCAAATTGGCGTGCCTGCGCACATCAAGGGCTACCAGTTCCTGCGGGATGCCATCCTGCTCACCATGAACGAGC
>OGKR01000784.1_pt1 | contig 29634 bp, 22 predicted proteins | sample 1572431 | NCBI WGS metagenome assembly OGKR01 (sample SAMEA2582079, study PRJEB24529) | metagenome | biome: Human gut stool | place: China | collected 2011 | reverse complement strand
GCAGCACTCCTTCCAGTAAAATCGAGATCATTTCCTCCAGTACAGCCACATACTGCACCCCGCTTTCTGCCAGACTACGGTCTGCCAGAAAACTCTCGATGGATGCGGTGATCATCTGCCGCAGCACCGGCAGGGATACCGGACGCATGACCCTCTCAGCCACAGCCTGCTCCAGCAGCGCCATGGTGGGCTCCCACCCGTTTTCCAACTGACTGCGCACCCGCGCCGCCACCACTGGGTATTTTTCATCCAGCTCCTTCATCTGCCGCAGATCCAGCGCGGCATATTCTGCCGGCATGGCAATGATGACTGCCCGCAGCTTTTCCTGCAAAGTACCACCGCCCGCCAGAATTTCCTGCTTGCAGCGGTGGATCTCTGCAAAGGCGTGGTCTACCATATCCAGTAAAAGCGCCTCCTTGGAGGGGTAAACGGTGTAGATGGTCTTTTTGCTGATGTGCAGCGGCTCTGCCACCTGCTGCATGGTGAAATGCAGCCCCTGTTGGCGGAATAACTGCATCGCCTGCGTGCGCACCAGCGCATCGAGCTTTTCCTGCATGAGCGTCCTCCTTGTGGAAACTGTATTTGCCTTTCTGGTTTCCATTCTAGTACGGAAACCAAGTTAAATCAAGCAGTTTCCGCATTTTCTGCGTTCTGACGAAGAACCCGAGAAGAATCACAGCAGAATGCCATATTTCAAAACGCGGCAGCCGGAATGGTATCCGTAAACATAATCTTGGCGAGACCACCGATTCCCACTTTGCCCACGCTCTGCACAAGGGACTGTATTTCGACTACATGATGGCAAACCCGCCCGTCTGATTTTCAGGCGGGCATTTTACTTTGCCAGGATTTTGAGAACTACAATAAACTGCCCCCGAAACAGCACGGTCTAGCGCGCTGCTTCGGGGGCAGTCTGTTGTTTATTCAATTATAAAGTTACTGCTTTGCACTTTCCGGGGCGACCTCAAAGTCGATCTTGCCCAGATTGACGTCCGCACGCACAATGGTGATCATCATGGTATCGCCCAGATTCCAGTTCTTGCCGGAAACGGGATCAGAAAGGCGCACGCCCTCGGTAAGCATGGTGCCGGTGGCGGTCAGGCTGGAAGCAGGTACAAAGCCTTCCACGCCGTTTTCCAACTCGATGAACAGGCCGCGCTGGGTCACGCCGGAGATGCGGCCCTCGTAGCACTCGCCCAGATGGCGGCGTGCATACTCGGCCTTGTAGCAGTCCTCGGCCTTGCGCTCGATCTGCATGGCGATGACTTCGCGCTCGCTGGCCTGCTTGCTGACGTCCTCGGCAAACTCGCTGTAACGCAGGATCATGGTGTCCTTGTCCGTGCCCTTGAGCTGAGCCGTCATGATGCGGTGGATAGCCAAGTCCGGGTAGCGGCGGATGGGGCTGGTGAAGTGGGCATAGTCCTGCAACACCAGACCGTAGTGTCCCTTGGGCTTTTCCTCGTACACAGCCTTGGACATGCAGCGCAGCATACCGGTGTTGATGATCTGCTCGTAGGCAGTGCCGCGCACGCCCTCCAGAATGGCGCTCAGCTCCTTGGGGGTGGGCACATCCTTGGCAAAGTGGTCGTTGACGCCGCAGGCCTGCAGCAACCCGTGCAAGCGCTCCAGCTTTTCGGCGTTGGGCTCCTCGTGCACGCGGTACACAAAGGGAATCTGCTTCACCCGGGCAAAGTGGGCGGCGCACTGGTTTGCCAGCAGCATGAATTCCTCGATCATGGCCTCGCTCTCGCCGGAGGTGCGCTTTTTCACGTCGATGCAGTGGCCATCTTCGTCCAGGATCAGCTTCACCTCGCCGCTCTCGATATCCATGCAGCCGCGCTCCTTGCGCAGGCGGGCACGGTGGCCATACAGCTCCTTCATAGCAGGCAGCTGCGCCAGTACTTCATGGTACTTGCCGGTCAGTTCGTCATCGGTGCTGCCGGCCAGCAGGGCGTTGATCTCGGAGTACACGCCCTTGACCCGGCTGCGGATGACGGACTTGACAAAGCGGTAGTCGGTCAGATTGCCGTCCTTATCCAGCCGCATCAGGCAGGAGAAAGCCAGCCGCAGCACGCCCTCGTTCAGGCTGCAGATGCCGTTGGACAGCTGCTTGGGCAGCATGGGCACCACCTGATCGGCGTAGTAGACGCTGGTAGCGCGGTTAAAGGCCTCGTTGTCCAGCTCGGAGCCGGGCTTGACGTAGTTGGAAACATCCGCAATGTGCACGCCCAGCTCAAAGCCGCCGTCCGGAGTCTTGGTCAGGCTGATGGCATCGTCGATGTCCTTGGTCTCGGCGCTGTCGATGGTAAAAATGGGCAGGGCGCGCAGATCCATGCGGCCCTCGCAGTCCGCAGCAGACACCTCGGCGTTGTCCAGCTTTTTGGCCTCGTCCCGCACCTTGTCCGGGAAGCGGTTGCGGATATCCTGCGCGTAGAGCAGTGCCTTTGCGCAGCGCTTGGCCTCGTCGCAGCTGCCAAAGCGCATGGCCACGCCCACGCGGTGATCTTCCTGACGGCTGCCGCGCAGCAGAATCTCCACTGCAACCTTGTCGCCGTCCTTGGCGCTGCCTTCGCAGTCCCGCATGACCTGCATGGAGATTGCGGGGCAATCGTCCGGCACAAACTTCAGACGGCCTTCCATGCGGTGCATGGTGCCCACCAGAGAATTCTTCTCTTCCAGAACAGCAAGGATCTCGCCCTCATCGCTGCCCTCTACCCGGGGATGTGCAAACTTTTCCACCAGCACCTTGTCGCCGGGCATTGCGCCGCGGGTGAACCGGCCGGGGATAAAGATATCGCTGGTGCCGTCCTCCAGCATGACAAAGGCAAAGTTCTTGCCCAGCTTTACCACCTTGCACAGCAACGCCTTATCGGCACGGCCGCTGCGCACGGTGAAGAACACGCCCTGACGCTGGCAGATGACAGCCTCGTGCACCAGCTGGTCCACAGCCTCCATCACCTTGCGGTCTGCGCCGCGATCCCCGCCGAACTTATTCTTCAGATCTTTTACAGTGCACGGCTGATTCTGGATCGCGTGCTCAATTTTATCGCGCATTGCCATAAAATATTTTCTCCTTCACTTCCGTGGCCGTGCATCTCCTGCGGAGCACAGCCCTGCCTTGGGACGGGCACCTTTCCCTGTCCCCTCTTTGCGGCAGCCCGCAGAACCGGCTGCCCGCACTTTTTTCTGCACAGAAAAACAGCCCCGTCCGTTCACGGGGCTGCAACGCCTTCTCAGCCTGCCAGACGGCCTGCAAACAGGCAAGCCAGAATAGCAACCACAAAGAACACCACGCCTGCAATGCGGGTGACCTTAGCCAGCATCTGATCTGCCGGGGTCAGACGTGCATTGTTGGCACCGCCCACACTGCCGTTGATGGCACCGGACAGGCCCTGACCGTGGGTGTGCTGCATGAGGGTGAGGAAAACGATGACCAGCGAAGCCACCAGCAGAATGGCACCGCCAACAATTTCGATAACAGACATGAATCGTAACGCTCCTTTTATTTGTAAATACGGAAAACTACGCAAAAATACAACTATATAGTAGCATAACAAAGCCAAAATTGCAAGTAGAATCCGCGCATTTAACCCGCTGCTTCCAGCACGTTGCAGACCTGCGCAAAGATGGCTGCACCGGAGTACGCCGTGTGCACCGCACCGTCCTGCAATACCACAATGGTATAGCGGGGCTTTTCTGCCGGCCAGAACCCCGCAAACCACAGGTTGCAGCGCTCGGTGCCCTCCGGGGTGAACTGCCCGGTCTGGGCGGTACCGGTCTTGCCGCCCGCCCCACCGGAAAGCCCGGCGGCATCCTGTGCGGTGCCCTGCTGCACCACCTGTACCAGCATAGCGCGCAAAAGCGCTGCGTTCTGTGCTGAGATCACCCGCCGCCCCCGGGGGTGGCTGAGGGTCTCCACCGGTTGTCCGGTGGTCTCGTCCAGCGTGGCTTGCAGCACATAAGGGCTGCGGTATACGCCGTCCGCTGCAATGGTGTTGAACAGTGCCGCCACCTGCATAGGCGCTGCCAGCAGGCTGCCCTGCCCAAAGCTGAAATTGGCAAGCTGCCCGCTTTGCGCCAGCTCCTGCGGGGCGGGCAGCTGCCCGGCCTCGGCGGCAAGCCCCTCTGCCAGCGGCAGGCTCTGCCCAAAGCCAAAGGCTTTAGCGGCGTCCAGCAAGCTTTCTGCACCCAGCTGCTGTCCCAGACGGATAAAATAGCCGTTGCAGCTTTTTTCCAGCGCGGCGGCAAGGTCCACCTGTCCATGCGGCACCCCGCCCGCGCAGCGGAAGATTTGCCCATCCACTACCACCGCGCCAGTGCACTCGAAAACCGGCTGCAAGCCCGCTTCCAGCGCAGCCGCAGCCAGCACCGGCTTGAACACTGAGCCCACCGCGTAGCTTTGCAGTGCCCGGTTCAGGAAAGGACTGTTCTCCGCCTGCAGGCTGTCGGCAAGGCGCTCCGGGTCGTAGCACGGCACACTGACGCTGGCGCGCACCGCCGCTGTGGCGGTATCCAGCACCAGAATGCAGCCGCTCGTCATGGTACTTGCCGCCACTGCTTCCACTGCCCGCTGCACCGGGCGGGAGATGGTCAGCTGCACGCCCAGCGCCCCGCTGTCGGCTTGCAAAAGCCTAGCCGTTTCTCCGGTGCGCAGCGTCCCCTGCGCCGTCACTGCGCAGACAAGGCTGCTGTTCTCCCCTGTGCCGGAAAGCACGGCGTCCAGCGCCTTTTCCAGCCCGGCAGCGCCATGACCCGTGCTATCCAGATAGCCCAGCAGATGCTGACACAGCGGCACCGCCGCATACCGCCGGGCGGTAGGATAACCGGTCAGCCCAAGGCGGGCGGGGTCGCAGCTTACCTCCAGTAAAAACGGCACAGCACGGCTGCGGCTGCGGTACAAAAGCGCCTGCCCGGCGGCATCGGTGCAGGCATACAGGCGGTCGTAGTTTCCCTGCCCGGGAAAGCATACCACCTGCCAGCGCTCCTCAAGGCCGGTGAGCAGTCGCCCCTGCGCATCGTAAAAGTTGCCCCGTCGGGCGGGCAACTGCAGGGTGACCGTGCTCTGCGCCGCAGCCCGCGCAGCATAGGCGGGGTGCAGCGCCAGTAGATACAACCGGCACAGCACCACCGCAAATCCCAGCAGCAAGGCGGCATACACCGCCAATACCCGTTTGCCAGACATCCCCGCGCCCCCTTTCCCTGTGGTTAGGGTGGGCAGCCGGGGCGCGGGGTATACATAAAAAGAGGCGGAACCTCTCCGAAGAAAAGTTCCGCCTCTTTGGCGTTTCTTTTTAAGAAAGACTGGTACGGCTTAGTACATGCCGCCCATGTCACCGCCGGCAGGTGCGGCGGGAGCCGGGGGTTCCGGCAGGTCAGCCACGAGGCTCTCGGTGGTCAGCACCATCTCAGCGACGGAAGCTGCATTCTCCAGAGCGGAGCGAGTGACCTTGGTCGGGTCCACGATGCCAGCAGCGATCATATCCTCGACAAAGACCTCGTTCTGGGCATCGAAGCCGTAGTTGGGCTTGTTAGCAGAGATGATCTTGTCGATGATGACGCTGCCCTCCAGACCGGCGTTCTTGGCGATCTGGCGCAGAGGAGCCTCCAGAGCCTTCAGCACGATCTTGGCACCGGTGCGCTCGTCGCCCTCCAGCGTGTCGCACAGGGCGCGCACAGCGGGGATCGCGTTGATAGGAGCGGTACCGCCGCCGGCTACAACACCCTCCTGCACAGCTGCCTTGGTAGCGTTCAGTGCATCCTCAATGCGCAGCTTCTTGTCCTTCATCTCGACTTCGGTAGCAGCACCGACCTTGATGACAGCCACGCCGCCGGCCAACTTAGCCAGACGCTCCTGCAGCTTCTCACGGTCAAAGTCGCTGGTAGCGGCCTCGATCTGGCTGCGGATCTGGGCAATGCGGGCTGCAATGGCGTCCTTATCGCCTGCGCCGCCCACGATGGTGGTGTTCTCCTTGGTCACCTTCACCTGACGGGCATGACCCAGCATCTGGACGGTTGCGTCCTTCAGCTCATAGCCCAGATCAGAGGAGATCACGGTGCCGCCGGTCAGGGTAGCGATATCCTGCAGCATCTCCTTGCGGCGGTCACCAAAGCCAGGAGCCTTGACAGCTACGACATTCAGGGTACCGCGCAGACGGTTGACGATCAGGGTGGACAGAGCCTCGCCCTCGATATCCTCAGCCACAATCAGCAGCTTCATGCCGTTCTGCATCACCTGCTCCAGCAGGGGGACCAGATCCTGAATGACGCTGATCTTCTTATCGGTGATCAGGATAGCAGCGTTGTCCAGATCGGCCACCATCTTGTCGGTATCGGTGACCATATAGGGGGTCAGGTAGCCGCGGTCAAACTGCATACCTTCCACGATCTCGTTGTAGGTCTCGGCTGTGGTCTTGTTCTCCTCGATGGTGATAACGCCGTCAGAGGTGACCTTCTCCATAGCCTCGGCGATCAGACGGCCGATCTCGGGGTCGCCGGCAGAGATGGTGCCGACGCGGGCGATATCGTTGCTGTCCTTCACCTTCTGGCTGTGTGCCTTGATGGTCTCCACAGCGGTGGTAACAGCCTTGCTCATGCCGCGGCGGATATCCATGGGATTTGCGCCGGCGGTAACGTTCTTCATGCCCTCGTTGACCATGGCCTGTGCCAGCACGGTAGCAGTGGTGGTGCCATCGCCTGCGGCATCGTTGGTCTTGGTTGCGACTTCACGCACCAACTGTGCGCCCATGTTCTCGAACTCGTCCTTCAGCTCGATCTCCTTTGCGATGGTCACGCCATCGTTGGTGATGACCGGTGCGCCGAACTTCTTGCCCAGCACCACATTGCGGCCCTTGGGGCCGAGGGTGATTTTAACGGTGTTAGCCAGGGTATCAATACCGGCACACAGTGCCTTGCGGGCGTCCTCGCCCTGCTTGATCTGCTTTGCCATAATACATCGCTCCTTTATAATACAAGCTCAATTGAAAAGGGAAAATTCAGTTTCAGTCTTCCACAACAGCCAAAATGTCGCTCTGGCGCACAATGGTGCACTCTTCGCCGTCCACCTTGACTTCGGTGCCGGAGTACTTGCTGGTGAGGACCTTATCGCCGACCTTGACGGTCATCTTGACTTCCTTGCCGTCCACGACACCGCCGGGGCCGACAGCCACTACCTGTGCCACCTGCGGCTTCTCTTTTGCGCTGCCGGTCAGGATCAAGCCGCCCTTGGTGGTCTCCTCAACCTCAACAGTCTTAATGACAACACGGTCTGCAAGAGGAATGATCTTCATAATTCTTGCCCTCCAATTATATTGAATTTATTTGAAACTTTGTTACGTCCTGCGGGGGCTTCGTGTGTGCTCCGCAGCGGTTTAGCACTCCTTTTCTCTGAGTGCTAATTGTATTGTACTCATCTTGCTCTGAAAAATCAAGGGGTTTTGCAATTTTTCTTTGTTAAGAATTTATGACGTCCAAAAATCGCACCCTACTACGCAAAAAAGCGGTGTGTTCTTGACAGGACGCGCCGTCTTTTTTATACTTATAGCGCATTACAAAAACACAGCTGACGCGCTTTGCGGCAGAACGGAGGATACTTTGACAGACAAAAAGCTGATCTCATCTTTGCAGGGGCTGCGGGCAGTCGCATTTCTGAGCGTGGTGCTCTCCCATTGCGGGGCACCGTGGCTGGGGCCGTGGGCGATCACGGTATTCGTGGCGCTGTCCGGTTTTTTGATGACCTGCAACTATTACGACCGTCCCCGCACAGCACCGGGACTGCGGTCCGCCATAGCCTTTTCTCTGCAAAAAATACGCAAGCTGTATCCGCTGCACCTTATAATGATGGCTGCCGCGTTGTTATTTGTGCTGAAGGGGCTTCTGGCGCAGCCCTCTGCCCGCGGGGTGCTCTCCTGTGCAGCGCAGCTTGTTGTAAGCATTTTTCTGCTGCAAACATGGATTCCCTCCAGCCGTTTCTGGTTCTGCCTGAACGGAGTGGCGTGGTATCTTTCGGTACAGGCTTTTCTGTATGCCATCTTTCCCCCGCTTCTCGCCGTACTGAAAAAGGCGGATGTCCGCAGGCTGCGCTGCATTGCCGCCGTGATCTTCTGCGCACAGTGCCTTGCGTCCTTTGTTTTCTGGAAAGCCGGGCTCAGCGGAAAGGCGGCCTTTTACCTGACCTATCTGTGCCCTGTGTTCCGGGCGGGAGATTTTACCATCAGCTGCTGCATGGGCTGCCTTTACCACAGCCGCAAACAGGAGAGCGGCCTGCCGGGCGGTGCTTTCTCCCTGCTGGAGCTTGCTGCTGTGCTGCTTGCGGGCGGCTGCCTGTTTATCGCCGCCAAGCAGGTGGGGGTTCTGGGCGCGGTGGCCTTCCGGTACAATGTGCTGTTTACCCCCTCTGCGGTGCTGCTGGTCTGGCTGCTTGCCGTGGGTAAGGGAATCATTTCCCGGCTGCTTTCCGCAAAGCCGTTTTTGTGGCTGGCCGGGCTGTCCCCTTACGGTTTTCTGATTCATCAGGTGCTGATCCGGTATATGGAGTGGACTGCGGACAAGTTCAGCTTTACGGTACATCCTGTGGTCTGGACCCTGACCGTATATCTGCTCACGCTCTGCCTGAGCAGCTTTTACAAGGCGCTGGAACGCCGGGTGCGGCAGCGCCATACCCAAACCGGCGCATAACAGTAAAACACAAGGCCGCTGCACGGAACAATGTGCAGCGGCCTTGTTTGGGTCTGATGGTTTATTTCTTTACTTCACAGCCGCTTTTTTGGCGGTAAAGCGCTGGTAGGCGGGCAGCGGCAGCAGCACGCGGCCTGCCAGCGGCTGCACCTGCACCGACACCTGCTTGCAGGGGGCGCACTCGCCGTCCACTGTGGCAATGATGGGTCCGCGGCCATCTGCTGCCCGCAGACTGACCGATTTTGCGCGGCGGTAGATAAAGTAGGGCTTTGCGGCCTCGGTCAGCTGGCCGTTTTGAAAGTGCTGGCCGTTTTTGTACAACATCAGCAGTTTTGCAATGACCCGGCGGCTGACCTTGCGCACGATGAACACATCCAGCCAGCCGTCATCCGGCTGTGCCTCCGGCCCGGCCATAAAACCGCCGCCGTAGGCGCGGCCATTGCACACTGCGCACATCAGACAGTCCACGGTCAGCACCTCGCCGTCAATGACGTACTCCACCCTGCGGCCGATATGCCCGCACAGCTGCTGAACAATGGACAGCGCATAGGCTGCCTCGCCGCCGCACAGCGGGATGCGCCGGAACTTGGGGATGCCGTAGGCCACCTGTGCGTCCAGACCGGCGGCGCAGATGGTGGCAGAAAGCCCCAGACTGGTGCGCATCAGGTCGATGGGCACTGTCCCGCCGGCCAGCTGGGCGTCCAGATCCAGAAACTCCTCCTTTGTACCGTAGGTGCGCAGAAAGTCGTTGCCGCTGCCATAGGGCAGGCAGCCCACGGCGGTCTTGTCAAAGCCGTGAGCGCCGGTGAGCGCCTCGTTGAAGGTGCCGTCACCACCGGCGGTAAAAATGTGAAGTTCCACCCCGGCCTTTTGGGCAGCAGCGGCGGCAGCGCGGGACAGTTCCCGGGCGTGGCCAGCGTGGGTGGTGACGCGGATGGTGTAGTCCTCCGGGGCGAGCCCGGCACCGGCAGCCGCTGCCGCGATCTGCTGCGGCAGGGTGCGGGTACAGTCGGCCTTTCCGGCTGCGGGGTTCAGAAGAAACAGCGTGTGCATCGGGGTCCTCCCTGTTGTAACTCTATTTCCTCTATAATAGTCGAAAACCGTGCCGGTTGCAAGCAAAAACGCTATTTTCTTATAGGGTTATGGTCTCATCCTCCCGCAAAACGATGCTGCCATCGGCGGCGCAGTCTGCTGTCCAGTGCTGCCCTACGCAGGCAGTTCCGGCAGCAATGCGGTTTGCAAGTGCCTGCTCCACCGCCCTGTCCACCTGACGGCGCAGTTCCCGCGCACCATAGGCCGATTGCGCCCGGGCAGCCAGTGCCGCCCCCACCTGCGGGGTGTGGCGCAGCCGGTAGCCGCTGCGGGCGGCGCGCTGCTCCAGCTGACAGAGCATTTTTTCTGCAATGGCGCAAAGGTTTTCCTCTGCCAGCGGGCGGAACACGATCACCTCGTCCAGCCGCCCCAGCAGCTCCGGGCGGAACCACTTTTTAGCTTCCTCCACAGCCTGCGCGGACTGCTTTTCAAACACGGCTTCTGCCCCGGCAGCAAAGCCCAGCGGCGCGTTCTGCCCCGCCAGAAACCGTGCACCCAAATTTGAAGTAAGCAGCACGATGGTGTTGCGGAAATCTGCCTTGCGGCCCATGGCATCGGTCAGCTGACCGTCCTCCAAAATTTGCAACAGGATATTCTGGATATCCGGGTGCGCCTTTTCGATCTCGTCAAACAGCACCACGCTGTACGGGCGGCGGCGCACAGCCTCGGTCAGCTGCCCGCCCTCGTCATGGCCGAGGTAGCCCGGCGGCGCACCCAGCAGCCGGGCGGCGGTGTGCTGCTCCTGATACTCCGACATATCGAACTTGAGCAGTGCCTTCTCGCTGCCGAACCAGCTGACCGCCAGTGCCCGCGCCAGTGCGGTCTTGCCCACGCCGGTAGGCCCCAAAAACAGCATAGCACCGATGGGACACCCCGGCTCTCCCAGACCGGTGCGGCTGCGCCGGATGGCTCCAGCCACGGCCGCCACCGCTCGCTGCTGACCGACGATCTCGGCATTCAGGCGGCTTTCCAGCTTGTCCAGACGCTCCCGCTCCTGCTCGCCCACCCGCTGGGCGGGCACGCCGCTGGCGGCTGCCACCACCCGGGCGATATCCTCCGGGGTGAGCACCGGCTGGGTGCGCTGCTCCTTTTCGGCAAGGATACGCGCCGCCGCACAGGCTTCGTCCACAAGGTCGATGGCCTTATCCGGCAGACAGCGGCCGGGCAGGTACCGCACCGAAAGCTCCACTGCCGCCTGCAAGGTCTGGGGCGGCAGGCGCACGTTATGGTATCGCTCGTAGCGGGGCGCAAGGCCGTTGAGGATTTCCACCGCCTGTGCGGGGGTAGGCTCCTCCACCTGCACCCGGCCAAAGCGGCGTTCCAGCGCGGCGTCCTTCTGGATGTGGGTGCGGAACTCCTGATTGGTGGTGGCTCCGATAAGCTGCAACTCGCCCCGGGCAAGCACCGGTTTCAGGATGCTGGCGGCGTCGATGGCACCCTCGGCGGCACCGGCACCCACGATGGTGTGGAACTCGTCGATGAACAGGATGGCAGTGCCGTCCCGCACCAGCTCTTCCAGCAGGTTTTTCAGCCGCTCCTCAAAATCGCCCCGGTATTTGGTGCCCGCCACCAAGCTGGCCATATCCAGCGCCAGCAGCCGCCGCCCTTGCAGCGCTCTGGGCACCTGCCCGGCGGCAATGCGCAGCGCCAGACCTTCGGCCAGCGCCGTTTTGCCCACGCCCGGCTCGCCGATCAGACAGGGGTCGTTTTTCTGGCGGCGGCACAGGATCTCCACCATGCGGTCAAGCTCGGCTTCCCGGCAGAACACCGGGTCCAGCTCCCCTTCGGCGGCGCGGCGGGTCAGATCGCGGCAGTATTTATCGCTGGCGCGGCTGCCCCGGGGGATGCTGGCCGACACCCGGGGCTGGGCGGGCAGCACAAACTGTCCGCTCAGCTGGCGGCACTCCCGCACCGCCTCGGTGAGCGAAAGCCCCATCTCCGCCAGCAGCAGCCCGGCGGCGCAGCCGTCATCTTCCAACATGGCACAGAGCAGATGCTCCGGCTCTGCCCGGCTGACATGGGCATTCTGCGCTCCAATGAGCGCATAGTCCATTGTGCGGCGCAGGTCCGGTGCCATGGACTGCCGATCCAGCCGCTGTGCCGGGGCGCTGCGCCGCTGCGCCAGCTGACGGCGCACCTCCGGCTCGGTGATGTTTTTCCGGGTGAGGAACTGCGCCGCAGCGCCCTGCTGCTGCAGCATTGCCAGCAAAAGATGGCTGGTATCCGCCTGCTCACAGCCCAAATCCCCCGCCAGCTGCACCGCCTGCTGCAACAGCCGCGCCGCCGGGCGCGAAAAGCCCCGGTAACCGCCCATGCCCAGATTTTCCCAAATGCCCATGTGTCTGCTCCTTGCTGCATATAAAATCGTCTGCACTGGAAGTATAGCCCTAAAGGCGCAGAAAAAATCAGTCGTTTGTGTCGGGCGGCAGAAAAGTAAAAACCGATCCGCAGCGGTTGCCGGGGCGCGGGTGCGACCGGCTGCTGCGGATCGGTTTTTGAGATTTTATCTTGCGGGGAACGTTTTCAGAACGAGCCGCCTCCGCCGCCGTGGGTGGAGCCGCTGGAGGAGGTGTGAGTGGAGCTGCCGCCGGAGTCGCTGGAGCTGGACTCCTTTGGCCGCTCGGTGCGGTGCACCTCACGGTACAGATACAGATCCCGCTGGTTGGTCAGCTTCATGCTGCCCTGCCGCACATAGCTAGTTGCGTCCCGCTGCGGTGCCACGCTCTTGAGCCGGCTCTTCATCACGCCGGTCACGATCAGTGCCGTGATCAGGCCAATGACCAGCGCCACGCCCAGATACACGATCGAGAACGGCTCCTTGGGCATGTTGTCCACATCGTAGGGGTGGCCTTCGCGGGCGGCGGTGACATATGCGTCCGTCCACTGGATAAAGGTGCGGAAGGCGGCGGCGTAATCACCGTCTGCCATATCGGGGGTCATCTGCTCGCCAAGGTACTGGATGCCGGCATCCGTAAAGGCGGTAATGCCGTAGCCGCAGGTGGAGATATGCCACTTACGGTCGCCTATGCTCACCAGCAGCAGCACGCCGTCCCGGTTTTCGCCGTAGCCGAACTGGCAGTAATCATACAGGTCATCGGCATATTCCTCCATGCTGGTGCAGCCCTCGCTTTCCAGCGAGTCGATGGTAGCAATGATCACATCAAAGCTCTGACGGACGCTCAGTTCCTCCAGTGAAGCTTCCAGCTCGCCGTCCTCATCCTCGGTCAGGACTTCTGCGCTGTCGTTCACGCGGTAATACAGGTCGGCAAAGCCGTCTGCGGCAAAGGCCGGCACAGCCAGCGCCAGCAAAAGCATCAGTGCGGCCAACGCAGCACAGAGGGAGCGCAGCGGGGTAACAGTCTTTTTCATCTTCCGTCCCTCCTTTACAGAATCCCGGCCAGCCACAGCAGCCACATCACCGCATAGGATGCTGCACCGACGGCTGCCGTAAGTCCCAGCGTCCACTTGCGGGCGGCGACCTTATCCACCGGCAGGTTGCCCACAAACTTGCCGGTCTGGCCGTTCATGGCAAAAATGTAGTTGTTGCCCTGCCAGCTGGTGCTCAGCACCCATACCGGGAACAGGGCATACTTTGCCTTGCCGCCGTGCAGCTGAATGCTGCTGTTCTCCATTTTCACGGAGTCGTAGCCGGTAACGGTCTGGGTAAAGGCGTCCTCGGTGGACTGACGGATACGCTCGTTGGCGCGCTGGATGCTCTTTTGGGCATCCACATCGTACTTATCGGCCACATAGCCTGCCAGATATGCAGTCTGGAACGGGATGGCGTCCTGCATGGCAAAGGGCTCGATGGATTCCATCAGGTCGTCTGCCATCTTGGAGGAGCCGTCCACCGGAACCGCGTCAAAGCCCAGCACGCCGTCCCGGCGCACGGAATAGTAGCTGGTCTCGGTATAATCGTAGTCGTCATCCGACCAAAAGCGGGTGCGGGTAGCGGTAAAGCGCAGCTGGGCATCGGCGTCGCTGTCGTACAGCCAGAAGGGCACATACACGCCCTTGATCTCGTCGATGTGGTTCTGGCTGCGGAACACCTTGGGCAGCAGGGTCTTGCCCTTGAGGTGCTCCTGCAGCTTTTCCTTCGCTGCTTTTTTATCCAGCTTGAAGGGGATGATGAGGTCGGGGCGCAGGTCTCCGGCAAACTGTCCGGTGAGGACGATGGGGTTGCCGCAGAAAGGGCAGGCCGAGGCGGCCATGGTGTCGTCGCCCACGATCTCGCCGCCGCAGCTCTTGCAGACATAAGTATGCAGACCGGCGGTCTCGCCCTCTGCCCAGCTGCCGCCGGGGGTGGCCCAGTTCATCTCGCTGGGCTTTTCGTCCTTCAGCTCCTCGTCATAGCCCTTGAGGGTATCCACGTCGAACTCGGTGTCACAGTAGGGGCATTTCATCTTCTGGGTGGTGCTGTCAAATTTGATAGCACCATCGCAGCAGGGGCACTTATATTCCAGCATTCCTGCCATAGTGTTTCCTCCTATGATCTGCGAAGCAGAGGCTCCTTCCCTGCCCCGCAGTGTGATCGGTTATTGTGTGCCGGGTTCAGCTGCGGTCGTTTTCGTCAAAGGGGTCGCCGCACTCCGGGCAGAACTTGGGCGGGTGAGCGGGGTCTGCCGGTTCCCAGCCGCACTTGTCGCACTTATACTTGGGCGTACCGGTGGGCTTGGGTTTACCGCACTCGGAGCAGAACTTGCCCTTGTTCACCGCACCGCAGCTGCAAGTCCAGCCTTCTGCTGCCGCCGGGCGGGGCTTGCCGCACTCCGGGCAGAATTTGCCGGTGACGGTGGCACCGCAGCTGCAAATCCAGCTGTCTGCAGGCTTCGGCTCCGGCTTTTTGCTGCCGCATTCCGGGCAGAACTTGCCGGTAACGGTAGCGCCGCAGCTGCACTTCCAGCTGTCGGCGGCAGAAGTCTGCTGCTGGGGTGCTGCTGGCTGCTGCCCCATGGCGAACAGGTTCTGGGCGTTCATGCCGTTGGCACCGGCTGCCATGCCCATACCCATAAAGCCGGTCATGGCACCGGCGGTGTTGCCGGCGGCGGTCTTCATGGCGTCGATCTGACCACCCACCAGACGGGCGGCAGCGGTGGTGGGGTCGGTGGTCATGGCGTTTTCTTCCCACTCTGTGATCTTCTTCTGCTGCTCCTCCGGGATGGACAGAGAGTTGATGTTGAAGGAGAACACCTCAATGCCGCGCTTTTTGCGCCAGATATTGGACAGCTGCTCGTTGAGCGCCTCGGAGATCTCCAGCGTGTGGGCAGGGATCTCGTAATATTGCACCTTGTTGGCAGAAAGGGTGGCCAGCGCCGGCTGCAAAGCGTTCATCAGTTCGCTCTTCAGGCGGGGAGCCAGCTCCGAGGCATCGTACTGGGTGGAGACGTTGCTGCACACGTTGGTGTAGAACAGCAGCGGGTCGCAGATGCGGTAAGTAAAGCTGCCGTTGCAGCGGATATTCACCGAGAGCTTGTAGCCCCGCTCCTCGCTGACCACCACCCGGAACGGGATGGGCGTCGCGGTGCCGTACAGGATCTCGCCCAGTTCCTTGGTGTTGATGTAGTACACCCGCTGATCCTTGCCGGTGTCGCCGCCGTAGGTAAAGCGCTTGGCTACGGTCTGGAAGGTTGCTGCCAGACTATCGCCAAAGTTGCCGGTGAACACGCTGGGCTCGGTGGAGGAATCGAAGGTATACTCGCCCGGCTCGGCGCACACCTCCACCACCTTGCCCTGCTCCACAATGAGCATACACTGGCCATCTGCCACAGCAATGCCGCTGCCGTTGGTGATAATGTTGTCCTCGCCGTGGTTGGAGCTGCGGCGGGAGGTGCGCTTCTGCCCCTTTACCATCAGCACATCCTTATCCAGAGAATCGCAATAGAAAAATTCCTTCCACTGGTCTGCAAGCGTTCCGCCCAGTGCGCTCATACCTGCTTTGATCAAACCCATAGTAATTTCCTCCTGTACGTTTTATTGTTTTGCTTTCTTCTTTTTTATCATGCAGAACGATTTCGTTTGTAAAAAGGTTCTGCCTGCTCAGGGGTAAGGGTCAGATAATCGATATTATAATCATACTGCAATGCGGCGCTGAACGCAACCCATTCCGGGCCGTTTTCAGTGTCGCGCGCCAAAGAAAAGCCCGCCTTCTCCCCTGCTGCGCGTGCCTGCGCACCCAGGGGGAAAGCTTTTGCGGCCGCCGCAAGGTTCCCGGCAAAGTCTAAAAGCTTTCCACGAGAGTAAGTCTCCCTCACTGAGGGAGCTGGCAAATCCGAAGGATTTGATGGAGAGATCCCCCGACAACAAAAAAATCCCGTGCATTGCTGCACGGGAAAAGGTATCATTTACTTCCAGAGTTTGGCATCCCACATGATCAAAGATGCATACTCTTCTTCGTATTTATTGCTGGAAATGACAGCCTCGATCTCGATATACTCTGCATTTGTAATGTCAACTTCAAACTCTACCGGCTCTTTTGTTTTCTGCCTAATAGCAGGAGAAGTCTTTACCAGCTTCTTGTCGGCATACACACTGACGGTTGCCCAGCCTTCCGACTGCGTGCTCTTATACGGGTTGAGCTTCATCGTCAGCTTCGTATACTTTTTGTCAAGAGAATACTCGACTTTACCGCGGTAGGTCCCGCCCAGATCATAGGTTGTGTTGTTCCATGCACCGCCGCACGGCTCGAGCACGATTGCATTTGCGCCGGTCGTATAAGTGTTTCCAAACGGGTCTTCCGGCAGGGTGTTATTCCAGTCGTAGTAACCGTTCAGAGGTTTCAGATTTGCAAGCGAAGTGGAACCGTCAGGTATGATCACACCGCCACTACATCCAACCAGCGCCGTCATTGCAGATACAGCGCCTGCCACTCCAACCGCTTTCAGGAATGTACGACGATTCATTTCTTTCATCATGATCAATCTCCTTTTTAAGCTTTTCGTGCACAAATATTTTCACATTTAAGAAAACCATTGTGCATTTTATCAATCCCATCTTATTATCCCCCCCTCGCATCAATTTGTCAAGTGTTTCTTTCGGAACTGCACAAAATGCAAAAACCCCCTGATACCAGAAAAGGTTATCAGGGGGACAGGTATCAGATGGTTCTCGCCGGGACTCAGAACTTCCGCCATGTATCCGGCATGAACAGCACCAGCATGGGGAAGATCTCCAGACGGCCGGCCAGCATATCGAAGATCAGCACCAGCTTTGCGGGGTCTGCAAAGCAGCCGAAGTTCTGCATTGGGCCTGCCATTTCCAAGCCCGGGCCGATGTTGTTCAGGGTAGCCGCCACGGCGGTAAAGTTCGTCACCATATCAAAGCCGTTCAGGCTGATGAGGAAGAAGGAGGCCGCAAAGATAAAGATATACGCTGCAATGAACACGTTGGTGGTGCGGATAGTCTCGTGGTTCAGTAGCTTGCCGTCCATGCGGGCGGGCGCTACCACCTGCGGGTGCAGAGCGGTCTTGAGTTCCTTAACTAAGGTCTTGCCAAGAATAAGGAAACGGCTCACCTTGATGCCGCCGCCGGTGCTGCCCGCACAGGCACCAATAAACATGAGCATGACCAGAATCTCTTTAGAGAGGGTGGGCCACAGGTCAAAATCGCAGCTGGAGAAGCCGGTGGTGGTGATGATGGAGCCCACCTGAAAAGCGGCCTGCCGCAGCGCCTCGCCAAAGCTGTTGTACATACTATAAATATTAGCAGTGATGATGCCCACTGCCACTGCGATGACCACAAAGTAGCCCCGCACCTCCTCGCTGGCAGCAGCGCGGCGGAACTTGCGCATGAGCAGCAGGAAGTAGGCATTGAAGTTGACGCCGAACAGGATCATGAAGATGGTCACGACCCACTGGATGTAGGGCGAAAAGCTGGCAAAGCTGTCGTTGCGGAAGCCGAAGCCGCCGGTGCCCGCCGTACCAAAGGCAGTGAGCATGGCTTCGAACAGGGGCATTCTGCCCACCAGCAGGAACACCAGTTCCAGCACGGTGAGGGCAAAATAGATGCCGTACAGGATTTTAGCGGTAGACTGTACCTTGGGCACAAGCTTGTCCACCTGCGGGCCGGGGCTTTCGGCTTTCATCAGGTTGACATGGGAGCCGCCGGTCAGCGGCAGCAGCGAGAGCAAAAACACCAGAACGCCCATACCGCCGATCCAGTGGGTGAAGCTGCGCCAGAACAGAATACCGTTGGGCAGTCCCTCTACGGCGGGCAGAATGCTGGCACCGGTGGTGGTAAAGCCGGAGACTGTCTCAAACAGGGCATCCACGGGGTTCGGGATGCAGCCGGTGAGCACAAAGGGCACTGCGCCCAGCACCGAGATGAACACCCAGCACAGCGAGGTAGCCGCAAAGCCTTCGCGCATATAGAACACCTTACTGCGGGGTTTGATGGTGTGCAGGGCGTAGCCGATGCCGGCGCTGACCGCAGCTGTGAGCAGAAACACGCCCAGCACCATCCACTCGCCATACACTAAGCTGGCGGCGGCTGGCAGCAGCAGCAACGCGCCCTCGATCATCAGCACATAGCCCAGCAGACGGAAAACGATCGCATAATTCATAGTCCGCCTCCGTCAGTGCTCCACAATATCGCGCAGATCGTGCAGACCATGCTCCAGCGTGACCACGATGACGTTATCGCCCACTTGGATCTGGTCGCCGCCGCGGGGGATCAAGATCTTGCTGCCGCGGGTAATGCAGCACAGCAGCAGGTTCTTTTTCAGGTGCAGCTGGCTCAGGGGCACACCGGTAGCGGCGCTCTCCTCGTGCACCGTAAATTCCAGTGCCTCCACGCGGTCGTCCAGTATGCGGTACAGAGTCTTGATGTTGTTGCCCGCCTCGTTTTGCAGGGCGCGGACGTACTGCACGATGTAGTCACAGGTCATGTACTTGGGGTAGACCACGCTGCCCAGATCCAACCCGGCCAGAATATCGTCAAATTCCAGACGGTTGACCTTGGTCACCAGTTTGCCGTTGGAGTGCTTTTTGGCAAACAGGGTCAGCAGCACGTTCTCTTCGTCGATGTTGGTCAGCGCCACAAAGGCCTCGGTAGATTCCAGACCCTCGGAAAGCAAAAACTCGCGGTTAGAGCCGTCCTCGTTCAAGATCTGTGCGCCGGGCAGCTGCTCAGCCAGTTCTACGCAGCGGGCGGCGTCCCGCTCCACGATGCGCACCCGCACATGGTTTTCCAGCAGTTCCTGACTGAGGTAGTAGGCAATGGCACCGCCGCCCACGATAAGAGCGTTGCGCACCGGCTGCACCGGCAGATGTAGCTGCTGGAAGAAGGCGTGGGCCTTTTCCTGCGTAGCAAGGAAGGTGACCTGATCGCCCTTTTGCAGCACAAAGTTACCGTTGGGGATGATGACCCCGCCCTCACGCTCCACCGCGCACACCAGAATATCGCTCTTGAGCCGGGTGGGGATCTCGCGGATGGCTACGCCGTCCAGTGCATCGGGCAGTGCAAACTTGATCAGCCGCACACGGCCGTCCGCAAAGGTATCGATCTTGCTGGCGCCGGGGAACCGCAGCAGATGAGAGATCTCTTTTGCCGCTGCCATTTCCGGGTTGATGATGGCGGAAATGCCGATCTGCTTTTTGATAAAGTCCAACTCGTGGCTGTAGGACGGGTTGCGCACACGGGCAATACCGTGGCAGTGACCCGCCTTTTTGGCAAACATGCAGCAAAGCAGGTTCAGTTCGTCCGAGCCGGTGACCGCAATGAACACATCCGCATCCTCAATGCCCGCCTCGGACAGGGTGGTGATGGACGAGCCATTGCCTACAATGCCCAGCACGTCGTAGCTTTCGGTCAGGTGCTCCACGCGCGCTTTGTTGGTGTCCACCACAGTCACGTTGTGGCCTTCCTCGCTGAGCTGGCGCGCCAGAGCCGTGCCGACCTTGCCGCCGCCCACCAGAATGATCTTCATAACAAGTCCTTTCTCCTTTGGCAGCCCCTTTTTCCGGAGCATACAAGTACAGTGTAGTATACCATATCCCGATGCAAAGTTCTACCGTTTGTCCCGCAAATACAGCGAATTGCTTAAAAAGCGACAGTTCTTTTGTGCAAGATGGCCTGTTCTCAGCGTGAAAGCGCAAAAAGGGACTGCCACACAGCTTTGTGCAGCAGTCCCCTTGGGACGAAACGATTTAGAATGCCCACCGCGTACGCTTTGGGCATCCTCAGCGGAAAAAATATTGTTATAAGAGCAAGGTCGGGCCGCCTGCGGGCTGCCCGACCTTGCATTTTCGCGGAAAACAGGGTTCTCCCCTGCTGTCCGGTCTCAGTACCGCTCTACGCCGTCTTTGGTGACAAGGGCGTACACCAGCGGGGCTTCCTCCGGCTTTTCCGCGCCATACACAAGGCCGCTGCGGTACTCGGCTGCGGCAGCTTCAAACTTGTCCGCAGCGCCGTAGAAGGTGGCAAGGCTTTCGCCCTTATGGACGTAGTCACCGCGCTTTTTGTGCAGGGTGATACCGGCGGCAAAGTCCAGCGGGTCGCCTTTTTTCTGGCGGCCCGCGCCCAGCAGCACGCTGGCAGAACCGATCTTTTCCGCATCGTTGGCCACAATGTAGCCGTCCTGCTCGGCCAGCAGTTCGTAGCTGGCGGCGGGCTGTGCAAACAGGCTGTAATCATCCAGCACCCGGATGTCGCCGCCCTGTACGGCAAACATTTCCTTGCACTTTTCAAAGGCAGAGCCGTCCGCAATGACAGCCTCGGCCATAGCGCGGCAGTGGGCGGCATCGCCCTTGCCTGCCAGTACCAGCATGTTGGCCGCCAATTGCAGGCACACCTCGGTCAGGTCTGCCGGGCCGTGGCCCTTGAGCACGTCCATGCTCTCCATCACTTCCAGACTGTTGCCGATGTTGTGCCCCAGCGGGGTGTCCATATCGGTGATCATGGCGGCTACCCGGCGGCCATGATGGGTGCCGATGGCGACCATCAGCTGCGCCAGCTCAATGCTCTGGTCAACAGTTTTCATAAAAGCACCGGTGCCGGTGGTGACGTCCAGCAGGATGGCGTCCGAGCCGGAGGCCAGCTTTTTGGACATGATGCTGGACGCAATCAGCGGGATGCAGCTGACAGTAGCGGTAACGTCCCGCAGGGCGTACATCTTTTTATCTGCCACGGCAATGCCCTCGCTCTGGCCGATGACCGACAGACCGATCTGGTTCACCTGTGCAAAAAACTCCTCCTGCGAGAGGGCAGTTTTTGTGCCGGGCACGCTTTCCATTTTATCAATGGTGCCGCCGGTGTGGCCGAGACCCCGGCCGCTCATTTTGGCGATCTTCACCCCGCAGGCTGCCACGATGGGTGCGATGACCAGCGTGGTCTTATCGCCCACGCCGCCGGTGGAGTGCTTGTCCACCTTGATGCCCGGAATGGGCGAAAGATCTACCATCACGCCGCTGTGCGCCATCACATCGGTCAGCTCAGCGGTCTCCTCATTGGTCATGCCGCGCAGATACACCGCCATCATCCATGCAGCCATCTGATAGTCGGCCACTTCCCCGCTGACAAAGCCGTTGACAATGGCCTCCAGCTCCTCCCGGGTGTGGGTGCCGCCATCCCGCTTTTTTGCGATCAGATCATAAATACGCATCATTTCACGCTCCTGTTCTTCTTACTTCTGTGGCGTTTTATGCCCGGATCTCCTGCCATACGCTCTTGCCGTCCAGCGTGGAGGCGTCCACTTCCAGATATTCGCAGATGGTCTGGGCGATGGTGCCGAAGCACAGCTTGGTGCCCAGATCCGTCCCCGCCTTCACACCCTTGCCGCAGACCAGATACGGCACATACTCGCGGGTATGGTCGGTGGTCTTGGTGTAGGAGGGATCACAGCCGTGGTCGGCGGTGATCATGAGCAGGTCGCCCTCCCGCATTCCCGGCAGGAAATCAGCCAGAAAACGGTCGAACTCCGTAGCGGCGGCAGCGTAGCCTGCCACATCGCGGCGGTGGCCGTAAAGCATATCAAAATCCACCAGATTCACGAAGGCAAGGCCTTCAAAATCCCGGGTCTGCAGAGCCTTGGTAAAGGCGATGCCGTTGGTGTTGCCGGTGGTCTTGATCTTTTCGGTCACGCCCTCGCCGTCAAAAATATCGTAGATCTTGCCCACGGCGATCACGTCCTTACCGGCATCCTTCAGCAGATCCAGCATGGTGGCGCGGGGCGGCTTCAGGCTCAGGTCGTGGCGGTTGGTGGTGCGGTAGAAGGTATCCGCGCTGTTGCCCAGGAAGGGGCGGGCGATCACGCGGCCCACGCCGTACTTGCCCTTGAGCATTTCCCGGGCGATCTCGCAGTAGCGGTACAGCTCCTGCACCGGCACAAGCTCCTCGTTGGCGGCCACCTGAAAAACGCTGTCGGCACTGGTATAGACGATGAGGGCGTTTTCCCGCATGGCCTGCTCGCCGTAGTCCTTCAGCACCTGCGTACCGGAATAGGGCTTGTTGCACAGCACCTTGTGGCCGGTCTTTTGCTCATATTCCCGGATCAGTTCCTCCGGGAAGCCCTCGGGGAAGGTGGGCAGCGGCTCCGGGCTGACCACACCGGCGATCTCCCAGTGGCCGATGGTGGTATCCTTGCCCATGCTCTGCTCCTGCAGGCGGGCAAAGGCAGCCGCCGGGGCATCCGTTTTCTCCCCTGCGGTCACGCCGTCAATGTTGAACAAGCCCAGCTTGCGCAGATTGGGGCAATTGAAATTGGGGTGGTTCGCAATGGCACCCAGGGTGTTGGTGCCTGCATCGCCAAAGGCAGCGGCATCCGGCTCTGCGCCAATGCCAAAGCTGTCCAGCACGATCAGAAAAACGCGTTTTTCCATAATGGTCACTCCATTTCTCCGGGGCGCGTCCCGGAACAGTACTACTTTATTATCCTTATTATAAGCAAAAAGCTCCTCGGATGCAAGAGGAAGCAGCCTTGTGCGGTCTTATCAGTTTTTGCGTTTTGCAGCAGTTTTCCCCTGTCAGACAGCACGCAGAAAGCTGCGGCGCATCGTTAAAAGTTTTACAATCTTTTCTTTGGGCATCAACAGATGCAAAAACTTGTATTCAAGCAAAAATTCCTCTTGCTCTCTTGCGCCGGAATGATTATAATAATAGGTGGTAGAGTTTTGGGTTTTCCCGCTCTGCCACATAAACCGACCTGCTGTACCGGGAGTTTTTTGCTCCCATTGGTCATACACAGCAGCCTGCAGGGATGCTGTGCCGGATATAGGTAAGAGAGAGTTGACGGAGGTATATTGCATGAGAAAGACGAAAATTATTTGCACCCTTGGTCCTTCCACCGATAAGGAAGGCGTGCTGCGCGATCTGATTGCCAATGGCATGAATGTAGCCCGCTTCAATTTTTCCCACGGTTCCCACGAGGAGCATCTGGGACGCCTTGAAAAGCTGAAGGCTCTGCGCGAGGAGCTGGGCAAGCCCGTGGCCGCACTGCTGGACACCAAGGGCCCCGAGATCCGCCTGAAGGACTTCAAGAACGGCGTTGAGAATCTGGTTGCAGGCCAGACCTTTACCCTGACCACCCGCGATGTGGAGGGCACCAACGAGATCTGCTCCATCACCTACAAAGATCTGCCCATGGACGTGGAGCCGAACGGCACCATCATGCTGGACGACGGCCTGATCAAGCTGCAGATCCAGACCGTGAACGACACCGACATCGTCTGCACCGTGCTGAACAACGGCAAGATCAAGAACAAGAAGGGCGTCAACGTGCCCGGCGTGCACCTGTCTATGCCGTATATGAGCCAGCGCGATAAGGACGATATCATCTTCGGCATCCAGCAGGGTTACGATTTCATCGCCGCCTCCTTTGTGCGCACCGCACAGGACGTGTACGATATCCGCAACCTGCTGAACCAGTACGATTCCAACATCCGCATCATTGCAAAGATCGAGAACCGCGAGGGCGTGAACAACATCGACAGCATTCTGGCTGCTGCCGACGCCGTGATGGTGGCCCGTGGCGATCTGGGCGTGGAGATCGACTTCACCGAGCTGCCCGGCATTCAGAAAACCATCATCGACCGCTCCTTCTCCTTCGGCAAGCCCATCGTCACCGCTACCCAGATGCTGGACAGCATGATAGTGAACCCCCGCCCCACCCGCGCCGAGATTTCGGACGTGGCAAACGCCATCTACGACGGTACCTCTGCCATTATGCTGTCCGGTGAGACCGCTGCCGGTGCCTACCCTGTGGAGGCGCTCAAGACCATGTCCGCCATCGCTGAGCGCACCGAGCAGGAGGGCTTCCATCTGCGCGGCCGCCAGATGGATTCCAACCCCGGCAAGATCAGCGTCTCCGACGCTACCGCCCATGCCGCCTGCCTGACCGCACGGGACGTGAACGCCGCTGCCATCGTTACCGTGTCTGAGTCCGGCACCACCGCCCGCCTGCTGAGCAAGTACCGCCCGCAGCAGCCCATCATTGCCTGCGTCATGCGCGAGCAGGTGCAGCGTCAGCTGTCTCTGAGCTGGGGCATCACCCCGCTGATGATGTCTCTGGCACACAGCACCGATGAGCTGATCGAGATGTCCACTGCTCTGGCCAAGGAAAATGGCTACCTGCACAACGGCGAGCTGGCTGTTGTGACCGCAGGCGTGCCCGTGGGCGTTTCCGGCACCACCAACATGATCAAGATCCACATGGTGGGCAACTGTCTGGCTTCCGGCGTGGGTGTCGGCCCTGAGAACAACGATGTTGCCAGCGGCAAGGCCTGCGTCTGCCGCACCATGGACGAGGTGCGCGCCAAGTTCAAGCCCGGCATGGTGCTGGTAGTTCCTTCCACCAGCAATGAGATGCTGAGCTTTGTGCGCGACGCTGCCGCTCTGGTGGTAGAGGAGCCCGGCCTGAACAGCCACGCCGCCATTGCCGGTAAGGCACTGCTGAAGCCCACCGTTGTGGGTGCCGCCGGTGCTACCAGCCACATCCGCGATGGCCTGATGGTGGCTGTGGACTGCGCACACGGCAGTGTGCAGCGCCTGCAGGGCTGATAAAGGAGAACCGTAGTATGGAACGTATCGCAAGCTTTTGCGTAGATCACACACGGCTGGAGCGCGGGATGTATCTGAGCCGTCAGGACGGCGATGTGCTCACCTGGGACATCCGCATGAAAAAGCCCAATCAGGGCGATTATCTGACAACCGCCGCTGCCCACACGCTGGAGCACCTGTTTGCCACCTACGCGCGCAACAGCGCCGTGAAGGACGGGGTGATCTATGTTGGCCCCATGGGCTGCCGCACCGGCTTTTACCTGCTCACCCGGGGGCTGACCCCTGCGCAGGCATTGCAGCTGACGGTGGACGCCTACCGCTTTATGGCCGATTTTGAGGGCGCTGTGCCCGGTGCCAGCGAGGTGGAGTGCGGCAACTACCGCGATATGGATCTGCCCGCCGCCAAGGCTGAAGCCGCTGCCATGCTGCCCGTGCTGGAAAGCCTGACCGCAGAGGATCTGCACTACTGATCTGTCAATATAAAGAGAGCGCCGCACAAAATACCGTGCAGCGCTTTTTTATTACAAAATGATGCGAAAGTATTATTTATAATTTCAGGGCAGGGGAACGTCTGCGGATGTTCCCCTGCCCTGTTTTTACCAAAAGAAATCTCAAATCAGCCCCAAAGCTGCAAATTCCTTAGCAATGCCGTCCTCGTACACCGAGGGGGCAATGCGGTCGCAGCGCTGCTTCAGGCTTGCAGAGCCATTGGCCATACAGACGCTGATGCCGACCACATCGGTCATTTGCAGGTCATTGTCGCTGTCGCCAAAGCCGATGCTGTCCTGCAGGGGCACGTTCAAATAGTCGCAGACTGCCTTGATGCCGCGCCCCTTATCAAATTTGCGGTTGATGAGCTCGCCATTCACATAGCCGCCGTCCAGACCGTCCAGCTTGCTCTCGCAGAACACGAATCTGTCCTCATACAGCTGCTTTGCTTCGTCCAAGTCCTCGCTGTGCTCTGCGATATACACGATCTTATACAGCGGCTCGCCCTTGTAATCGGCCAACGGGCTGATGGTCATACCGTCCTCCATGGCCTTGCGCCAACGGGCGGCTTCGCTGTTCAGATTGCCTGCATCCCGGTGGGTAAAGCTCCAGCGCTCGATCATTTTCAGGCTGCCGTAAGTGGCATCCCGCGCTTCCAGCGTGCACTCCACGCCGTGGCGCTCCATGGCGCTGCGCACACCCTGTGCCAGCTGCGGCTCCATGGGCAGATCAACCAGCACCTTATCCCCGCAGAACACATAGCCGCCGGCGCTGCATACCGCGCCGTCAAAGCCGTAGTCCAGCAGCGGCTGGGTCATGCGCAGATTGCGCCCGGTGCACAAAAACAGCTTGTGGCCATTGGCATGTGCTTTGTGCAGTGCTTCCACCGTGCTTTGGGGGATCAGCATCTCGCCCGGGGGCAGCAGAGTGCCATCAATGTCTAAAAAAATCAGTTTTTGTTTCATTCGTTCCTCTTTTTTTACAGTGAGCCGCGCTCTACCAGCGTATAGCCCAGCGTGGTCTGGCGTACCGGTGCAGCGTCCGCTCCGGTGTGCTCCAAGCTTTGCAGCAGCATCCGGGCAGCCTCCTGCCCGACCTGCCGCTGATAGAAGCGGATGGTGGTCAGGCCGGGTTCCACCACCTTGCCTGCCCAGTTGTCTCCGATGCCGGCAAGGCCGACATCCTGCCCTACTTTGCGCCCGGCGTCGCGCAGCACCCGCAAAGCGCCAAAGGCCACGGTGTCTGTCACGCAGACCACACCGTCCAACTGCGGGCAGCGTGCCAGCAGCTCTTCCATGCAGCGGTGCCCTTCTTCCATGGAAAAGGCGGCGCAGTAAGCGCGGGGCAGACCATCTGCGTTCAGTCCGGCCTCCCGCAGTGCATCCTGCACACCCTGACGGCGGGCAATGCCGGTAGCGGCGTCCTGCTCGCTACCGCCGATGTACACAATATTTTTGCGGCCATGCTCCAGCATCTTCCGGGTCAAGTCGCGGGCAGCAGAGCGGTCGTCGTTATAAACGCAGGGCAGGTCTGCAAAACGCTGCCCCGTTACCACCACAGGCACACGGCAGTCTTTCAGCGCCTTGCACAGCTGCGGGCTGGAATCATAGCCCAGCAGGATGATACCGGCCACATGGTTGCGTTGCAGCGCTGTAAGATATTCCAGCTCCATCTGCCCGTCCAGCTCGGTGTCTGCCAGCAGCATCAGGTAGCGGCTGGCCCCCAGCTCGGCTGCAATGCCGCTGGTGATCTGCCCCACCGACTGGGAGCTGATGCTGGGCACAATGACCCCCACCTGACGCACCTTGCCGGTGCGCAGGGTCTGCGCCGCAGTATCCGGGCTGTAGCCGGTCTTTTCCACTACGGCTTGTATCACGGCGCGCTTCTGCTCGCTGAGGGGGCCGCCGTTCAAATAGCGGCTGACCGCAGCGCTGGAAACGCCTGCCATCTTTGCAATATCACTGATGGTCATGGGGTTATTCTCCGTTCCCTCTCCGGTGGTAATGTGTAAACGTTTTCATGCTTATTATAAATCCGTTTCATATTTCCCGCAAGAGGTGCAATGACCGTTTTTCTGTGGGGCTGCCCGCTGCTTTTTTGGTGATTTTACACAATCCAAACAATCTTGCTTTCTGATTTACCGCCAGAATTGCGAAAACCGTAGCGCTTATACAAGTCCCATGCTGATGGCGCGTGCGATAAGTCCCAGCACCAGCGCTGCCAGAATAATACCAAGTGCCACCCTGCTCTCGCCGCCGGTCTGCTGCTTTTTGCTGCGGGAGGCTGTGCCGCGGCTCTGCTTTGTACCGGTGCTGCGGCTGCGGGCGGCAGTTTTTTTGGTGCTGCGGGTCTGCTGTGCACTGCGGGGCTTTGTGCGGGCGGCGGCTTTTCCCTGCTGTGTGTTCTGCGGGTTGCTCTGGCGCGCTTTAAGGGGCTTGCCCTCGCTGCAGCGGCTCAGGTAATCCTCTGCCTCGCGGTAATACTGCGCCAGTTCGTTTTCCTTAAAGGCAGTACCGGCGTAGCCCTCCTCCAGCGCCTCAATGGCTTCGTTGAACAGCAGCGCCGCCTGTGCGCCGTCTGCTGCAACTGCCGCGTGAGCAGCTTCGTTGCGGGCGGTGCGGATGGCGTTGCAGGCATGGCGGGCGGCAGAGGGGTGTGCCGTGTTGCCCAGCAGGTCCAGTGGGCGGGCGGCATCGTTCTCCGGGTCCAGCAGCACCCGCATACAAAGGGTAGTGTCCAGCTGCTGCCAGCTGGTCTTGCCGGTAAGATCCGGCATACGGTCATAATAATCCGGGCTTTCCTGCTTGCGGGCAGCAATATGCTCCAGCAGCGCATCCAGACTGTGCGCCCCGGGCTTGCGCTCCCAGTGCCAGCGCAGCAGACGGCGGCTGATCTCATCGCAGGCGGTCTTGATCTCAAAAGCCACCTGTAAGGCTTGTTCCGGCATGGTATTTCCTTTCTGTGCAGTGCACACAAAAGGCGGAGAAGGCACGCTGCCCCCTCCGCCGGGATGATCTCTTATTTTACAGCACGAACTGGTAGTACACAAAGCCGCACAGCGCGATGGCTGCACACAGGATGGCCGTAATAGGCGGCACCCAGCGGATCAGCGCTTCTGCCACGCTGTCCCGGTTATCCTCGTACTCTTCGTCCTCCTCCACAGGCGCGGGCTGACGCACCGGAGCCGGACGGCGGGCGGGGATCACGCGGGTACCCTCGTCTGCCGCAGCAGCGCCGGAAAGCGGTGCGCGGGCAGAGGCATCCAGCACCCGGGTAGGCTCCGAGACAGGCTGGATGGGGTCAGCCTTTGGCTCGTAGACCGGTGCTCCCACGACCCGGGTGGGCTCTTCTACGGGAGCCGCCGGAGCAGCAGGGGCTGCGCCCACGATGCGGGTAGGCTCCTCCACCGCAGCGGGCGCTGCGGGAGCAGCCGGGGCGTTGAGGGGCATTTCCATCTCGTCTGCCGGGGCAGCGGGCTGCAGCAGAGTGTTCAGCGCGTTCTGCAACAGGATACGGTCGCAGCCGCACTCCGAGCAGTAAACCGTGTCCTCCTCGGTGGGGTGGAAGGCACCGCAGGCGCAGTACCAGCCGTTCTCGAACACCTGCGGCTGATACTTGAGCCCGGTGCGGTTCATGCGGGCCTCCAGCGCCTTTTGCAGCTCCGGAGCCAGACGGCGGGGTGCGGGCAGACGCACACGCTTGATGCCGTCCAGATGCACCACGCGCTTGCCGTTGTATACATTGCACAGGGTAACATCTACGCTGGTGATGGCCTTGGCCGTGATGAACACGGCATCATCCTGCCCAAACAGCTCGCCGGGTTTTACCTGCAGATCCCGGTACTCGAACTTATCCTCGCACAGGATCACGCCATCCACGCCCTTGCACTTGAAGTGGATTTCCAGTGCGGTCAGGGTCACGCGGGAAATATTCTTGAAGGTCAGGCAGACAGCGTGCTCGCCGCTGACGTCTCCCTTGAGCAGCTCCACGCAGACAAACTGCACCGGACTGCCAGGGGTATAGTAGTTTGCGCGGGTCTGTGCGACCGGGTTAAAATTTTCCTCCACGATGCTCGCTCCTTTCCTAAAAAAGCTTAGTCCTGCTGCTCCGGGGCATCCGGCTGCGGCATTTCCGGCTGGGCAGGCTCGGCCTGCTCGGCGGGTTCTGCACGCTCGGCAGTCTCCGCAGGCTCTGCGGGCTGCACCGGGGCAGGCTGCACGGTCTGGTCGGGCTGTGCCTGCTCGGGCTTTGCATCCTCGCAGGGAGGCAGGGTGCCGCCGGCCATAATGGTGTTGAACTGCTCCTCGTTGAGCTTTTCGCGCTCCATCAGAGCCTTGGCCAGCGCATGGAGCTGGTCGATGTGCTCCGTCAGGGTGCGGCGGCAGGTCTCGT
>OGKR01000783.1_pt1 | contig 29648 bp, 34 predicted proteins | sample 1572431 | NCBI WGS metagenome assembly OGKR01 (sample SAMEA2582079, study PRJEB24529) | metagenome | biome: Human gut stool | place: China | collected 2011 | reverse complement strand
ATCTTTGGGTAATTAAAATTTATGTGAGGTGAAAATGGAAGAGATATTAAATAAATGCCCTGTGTGTGGTTCGGATTTGGAATACCATTCCCTGTATCAATTTTCCAAAGTATATAAAATTCTTAAGAGCGGCAAGTTGTCATCCAGACCAAAAAGAGATGATGAGTGCCCTATGGAGTGTGGTTTTATATCATGCATGAATCCGGATTGTGAATTTTGCACCAACTATGATTTGGAGGTGGAAAATGATGGGAAATATAACATATATCAGGAAGGGGAAGTTTATAAAATTAATGAAAAATCCACATAGGTGGTTGGTAGAGATAACATCAATAGCCTAAGGAGAAGGGCTGCGTAAAAGTGGATAAGAATATATAGTTAGCGTTTTTTCTTTCATATTCACATACTCCGTGTTATAATTATTACAGTAACGAAATGACCAAAGCACTTTATGTATATGTGTGGGAAGAAAAGTAAGGCACCATATAAAATTCAAATGTTTGATAAAGTGGTCTTGTGGGGAAATATGACAGAAGAATAGAATATTTTTAGGAGGTTTTGATATGACAGATTATGAGGTTATTAAAGAGATAGAAGTACTTAGGGAGTTTGCTGCCGGGATACGTGCAGATTTGAGAAGATATATTGATAAGAACCCTATGGACAATTTTGCGGTAAGCTTAAAAGAAGAAGTCGAAAAAATTTATCTGAATGTTTATGAGCTTGATAATTTAAAAGATGCTTATATAGTTAGAGGAAAACTGCAAATGGTAAATGAAACATTGAAAAAGCTGAGTTGAGGTGAAAAATATGAGAGAAATGGAAGATTTTTCTCAATCTGAGTTTGATGAAATATATAACGGTCTGAAGTGTTGTGCTATAAAGGAAGCATATGCGGTGGATTTTCCGAAAGCAATAATACTTGGTGGACAGCCAGGTGCAGGAAAGTCAAGCTTAATAACTCAATTATGTGTGAGACAAAATAAAAACGTAGTTGTGATATCGGGTGATGATTTTAGAAAAGAACATCCCCATTTCGACCAGCTATATGCTCAATACGGTGATGATTATGTGAATTACACACAGAAGTTTTCGTCGCAGGTAACAGAGAGGTTGATAGATGAACTTTCAAGAGAAAAATATAATCTTATCATTGAAGGTACACTTAGAACATCGGCTGTGCCAATAAGAACAGCAGAGCTGTTAAAGAGCAGAGGATATCATGTGGAGCTTGCTGTTATGGCAGTGCCTCCGATACTGTCATATGTTGGCACGATTGAACGGTATGAGAGAATGAAAGAGATTGGCACTACACCAAGAATGACAACAAAGATGCAGCATGACAATACAGTTAATGCTATTGTCGAGAGTATTGAGAAGGTATATAAGTCGGGCGTGTTTGATGATATTTTTCTTCAAAACAGAAAATCAGAATGTTTATATCGAATGACTGATACTCCCGATATACATCCAAGTACAGTGCTGCAGCATGAACATAGCAGGAACATTACGGCAGAGGAAAGCAGTTATCTTGATAATGTCGTAGAATATATTGAGGGTAGGTGGAATGAGCATAGTGGTGTTTCAGCGGGCGAACCGGAAGTTTTAACTGAAATGCGTGTGCAGGTGGCATCTGCCCAGTTCAAGACGGCTCTTAGTGAAAATGGATTTCGTCTAACTGAAGTTGTATTGGATAATTTAAGTGAACTGGTCAAATCTACCGGCAGGATATGGAAGCTTGAGGATATTGCACAAGCCTACACAATAGGTGGAAATATAAATCAATATATATCGGAAATTGGAAATGAAATTAAAAATCAGCAGCTGGAAATGATGGAGACACAACCGGAAATATGAGATTATATATGATACAAAAATACTTTTTTTTATACCTTTTAAAAGTGGACAAAATGCTAATTTTGTCTACTTTCGCTACAAGAACATCTTACATAAATCACAGCAAAAATGCAAGAAAAATTTTAAGTTTATTTAATAATGTTTATTAAGCTGTTATAAATATAGAGAACGTACAATAATCTTTGCTGTGATAGTTTAGTATCTACATGATATGGGGAAAAATATGACGTGGTTTGAATTGATATTTGACATACTGTTTATTTTATTGGTAATACATATAAGAAATAAAATAAAAATTAGAAAAAATTATAAAAAGAAGAACTATAATAATATGCGATATGCAACGTGGAAGAACAAAGTGCAAGATTCCATAGAAAAAGATACAGCGGTAAGTGGAAAAATGAATAAAAAATATTATAAATATTACACATTGATGAATTCATTACTTACACCCACTGAACAGAAATTTTATTCACAATTAAAGCAGGCATTAAAACAATATAACGTAGAAATACACTATAAAGTAAGGCTGGCTGATATTTTTAGAGTAAAATATATTAATGAGTATTATTCGGTTAATCTTCAAAGGATAGCTGCTAAACATATAGATTTCGTTATAACACAGATAGATATAGCAAGGCCGATTTTGGCTATTGAATTGGATGATTATATGCACGATTTTGCAACAAGTCAAAAAAATGATACTTTTAAAAATGAACTATGTGCAGATGCGGGTATAAAGCTATTACGCATTAAAGTTTGTGATATATACGATTTTTCAGATATAAAAAAGTTGTTGGAAAGATATATGCTGACTCCAATCATTGAGAATATCTGTGATAGTGTTAAGGCTGAGGCAGGAGATGAGGTGAACTGAGTTCACCTCATCTCCTGTTTAAAATAAATCCAGTTCAGATATTTCAGCAAGCAGAGAGAGTGCTTTATCAAGCTTTGCTGAATCGCAGGATAGCTCAGAAGCGGAGTATCCTGCGGCTTCTTTAATAAAACGTGAAGAGGAACTGATTAAAGAATCATATGTGATTTTTAGGTTCCTTTTAGCCAGCATTTGCGATTTAAGTTCGGAATTTTCGGTTAATATAGTTTTTTGCTGTGATTTCAGATTATTGATTTGTTTTTTTAATTTAAGAACTTCATCATTATTAACAAGGGTCGAGCTATGATTAGAGGATAAAGTTTCAATTGCGGCTTCTTGTTTTTTTATCTGTTGATTAAGTTCTTGGTTGCTTTGAATAAGTTCATTTATCTGTCGGGTATTCAGATCTTCATGTATTTTGAAAATCTGATATATCTGCTTCTGGTCATCGGGTGTGAGCTGTGCATAACCGGAGGCGCTTGATAATGTGATATTGTTGTTTATAAATAAGCTTCTTAGTTCGGGAATGAGGCTTTCAATAGAGTTGTACTTTGCTACCTGACGGGGACTGATGTTGAGGTTTTTCGCTATTTCATTATTTACGTTTATTTTATCAGAGTGGTCGAGCGCTGCATTTTTAGCATCATAAAGCTGTTTTAGTCTTGCTATGGCTTGAGCAGTTCTTGCCGGATTTTTTGCTCTTATCTCTTCGTTCGTAATATATAGACGGATTTCGCTGTCTATGACACTTGTTGGTATGGTTGATAAATCGGTGTCATCAGATACATAATACTCAATTCCATCTTCTAAATAAATTACCCTACACGGAAATCCTTTTTCATAAGGGGCTACATTCTTTATATATAAGTCATAATCCGGATAATCGGTATTGCCGGAATACTTGTCAATCAGCATATTGAGAGCTGTGGCACGGCGGTGACCTGTCTCAATTATGTATATATCCTCTTCGCTTTCATAAACAACTACAAGGTTTTGCTGCAAGCCGAACTCCAAAATTGACTTTGCAAGAGAGTCTATATCCTCAATCGGATAGCTGTTCTTTTTATTCATGCGAATGCGGTTGCGGGGAATCAGCTTAATCTCAAACGGATTTTTATCATTATTATCAAGACGTTGCACTATGGAGGCAACAGTGCCGGCGCTGGTGCTCTGTTCGCCGAGAACTGTTGCAGGTTGAGCTGCTGGCTGAGTCAGCTGAAAACTAAATTTTTGTTTTGCCATATTGTTATATCCTTTCTGTAGATGAGGTGAACTGAGTTCACCTGAAATGTTTTCATGTGTGAGTGAGGTGAACTCAGTTCACCTAATACCCCTTATTCGCCTATTGAGTGGCGGAGCATTGCGGACGTTTTAGCATCAAGTATGCCAAGTTCAAGGATTAAATTGCTGTAATCAAAAACGGCATTGGTATTAGGGCAATACTCAAGCAGCGGGCTAAAATTAGTTTCCAGTTCGCTGATGTGAATATCTTTTCTGATTGGTGTTTCATAAAAACGTCCGCCAAGCTCATCGGTATAATTGGACTTGAGTGCTTTATATATATTCGTATTTATTTCCGCCTGGGTAATAAAAGCACCGCCAAATTTAATACTTTCAATATCATGTTCATCTTTTATGTACAGCAGTGTATCAATAGTTTCGCGAAGCCCTTTGTAAGAGAATCCTTCAAGTCTTACAGGCACAATGACGAGGTCGGAGATAAAAAGACTGTTGACTGTAAGAATGTCATTTGCAGGTGCATTGTCTATTAGAACAAAGTCGTAACTATCACGAATGAGTGTAAGAGCTCTTTTTAAGATAACATTGTTGTTTCCGGTTTCATTTTTAGCAATATTTAGCTGCGTATTTTTGTGCCGTTTACTTGATGGTATTATATCAAGATTAGGCACTGACGTGTGCCTGATAAGTTTAGTAACATTTCCAAGGTCACGATATCTGTACTTAAAAAGCTCCGCTATATTGGGATGTTCAGGAATGGCAAGCCCTTCTATTATATCCTGGCTATCTTCCTCATATTGACCTAACATCATAGATAGATTGGATTGTGAATCGAGGTCTACAACTAATACATGCTTTCCAAGATAAGCGAGCAGCTGAGCAATTATACCTGTAGAGGTGGTTTTGCCTACCCCTCCTTTATTATTGATGATTGAAATTACTTTACACATTTTATTTATCCTCCAATTAGGCAAGTTATTTAGAGGTAATTACCGGTAATGTGTTCTCTATATGTATATTATAGCGTATTATTCATACCATGTCTACAAAAATAGTGTCGGCATTTGCTATAAAATTGTCGACATATCTCAAAAGTCTAAAATAATGAATTGTGAATAGACAGAGGTGAACTGAGTTCACCTGAGGGGAGCGTAAAAGCAGAGGTGAACTGAGTTCACTTGAGAAGCATAAATAAGTACTTGTGTTGAGAATTGTGCTGCTCTTAGCTGGGTAAAGCATATTTTATTTTTTAGCTATGTGAGCATACCCCACGGCATTCATTCGTCCCTATCAAAAAGCGATAGGACTTATGAATGCATCCCCATACCAAAGGGATGGCATGGGGCAGGAATAGGGCGATGCACGCCGCCTATACGGATTGCAGGCAAAGCCAGCAACCAAGGGCATTTGAGACGTGATGCATTTACTATTTTTAATTAATAAATAGTGCATCACATTTAAGCGAAAATCAATGTATATAGCGCATTTACGTTTAAAAATGTGATGCAAGCAAGAAAAATGCCATAATATTCTATCTATTTGAGCAATGTTTTTCGTATTGTATGCTTTTTAAGAATGGTATCAGAATAGTTGAGGTGAACTCAGTTCATCTCAGTTACTCATGCTCAAAATCGGCTGAAGAATGTTCTTTGTTTTTCTTATAAGCATCAATGCGAGCCTCTTTCGATGTGGATTTTGAGTGTATTCGTAGCAGATGCTCCTGATTTCTGCGGTCACTTAATGAATTAAGAAAATGATATGCAAGCGAAAATGAAGCTGATACTGCCATGGAGTGTTTCATATTATTATAAAAGTAAATTGTCTTTTGAGCATATTCGTTTCCCTGTGCTGCAGCATCGTTTAGATATTTTAAGCCAAGAGCCTCATCTTTAGGAACTCCGTTACCAAAAAGGTATATGGAACCAAGTTTAGACATAGAATAGGAATCGGCATCATTCTTAATACAGTCTTTATAAAGGCTGATGGCTTTTGCGATATTATAATGGTTATGCGTTGCGTCAGCATAAAAATCTGCAAGAGTGACTTTTGCGAATTTATTTCCGCAGTCAGCGGCATCATTGAGATAGTGCAGTCCGAGAGTTATATCTTTATAAACACCATTTCCATTGAGATATATAGAGCCAAGCTTGAACATGGAGAATGTGTCGTTATCATTTTCAGCACAGTCTTTATAAAGGCTGATAGCTTTATTAATGTCATATATTCCATGTTCCTGATTAGCATATAAATCTGCCATTGATTTTTTTAAATAGGATGGGGCATGTGATTCTCCGGTTTCTGAATCATAATATTCTTCATATGCTTTGAGATAGTATTGTTCAGCACGAATTATGTCATAATGTGTACTTGTTTTATCAGAGCATGTTTTACCAAGAGCATAGTAGGCGTTTTTGTTTTTACAGTCAGCTGCTTTCATAAAATATTCATATGCTTTTTCATCATCCTTTTCGCAGCCTTTTCCTTCATAATATATTTTGCCTATTTTATATAAGATACTTCCATCGAGATTTGAGTCACTATCCTGTTCTTTGAGAAAACCTGTCAGTGCAATATTGTAGTAATGATATATACCGTCCTGGGTTGCATCGGAAAGTTTTACATTATCATATAGTGGATTTTCGAGATGTTGTGCGTACTGATATGCAGCGTATGGATTTTCTGCACTTGCATGTTTAAGTAGGTCCAAGGCTGTCATATAAAGCTCAGGTGTGAGAGGAGTTGCTTTCTCATTGAGATAAATATTAGCAAGTGCATATTGTGCATATACATTATCATTCAGACAGTTTTTATAATATGCTACAGCATCATTATAATTCACTTCACACCCCAAACCACGTTCACTCATTTTACCGAGGTGATAACTTAAATACCCATGAAGAAAAGGAGTATTTTGATTATTATAAATATCTTTGAAGTTATTGTATGATAGCGTATAAAGCATAGCTGATATTTCACTGTTATATACAGGATAGGCTTTGCTGCTGTATAATCGAGCAAGCAGGTATGTTGCCGGAAGATTACCTTGATTATGGTATGTGATAAGTTCATCAAGTACTCTGTTGAATTTTTTTAAATAATCAGGGTCATTTTTATCAAGGGAGTATAGCTCTTTACGGGTATTTTTAAAACCTTTTGTCCACTCAAGCTTAGCACAAGGAATATCATTACGTATTCTGTCATTTATGAGGTGAACTGAGTTCACCTGAGAGAGTTCGTCATCGTTGAGGTGAACTGAGTTCACCTGAGGGAATTCGTCATCGTTGGGGTGAGCTGAGTTCATCTGAGAGGATTCTTCATCGTTGAGGTGAACTGAGTTCATCTGAGAGAATTCATTATCAGAGATGAAAAGTTGAGGTGAACTCAGTTCACCTGATAAATTCTTTTTTTGTATTAATGAAAGAGTGGCGGCTGATTTGAGGATTGAATTGGCTAGTCTTGTCCGAATGTCTTCATCAGCAATACTTTGGTTTGTAGTATGATGGTTTGTGCTGGCGGAATATGTTATTGATATGTCGGATATAGTTTTAATATATGAAGTATATTCCTTGTTGACTGCTGGAATCTGAATAACGTCATCGACGACCTTATTGACGAGCAATTTACATTCCGGTGGAAGAAGCTTATATTTGAGACTGCCTTTGCCGGGAAGAGAGTTAACTAGCTCGATTAAATCTGTTGAAAGAGGCATAAGCTGCTGTCGGGTTATACGTTCAGGAATATGGTTAAAATCCATGTCCAGATTGTTCATGAATGTATGTGCTGCATCGACAGTTGCATCACGGTATTTATTTTTTTCAGAAATCAGCATCTCACGTTCGGCTTTAAACATTTCCTTAGAAAGAAATTCACGTATTTCATTTTGTTTTGAAACATGTATATATGATGACATGACTTTTCCATCGGTGCGCCAAAAAGTATAGTGGCAGTGTGGATGACCATGCTCCATATGAACGGCGGCACACCATTTAAGTGATGTTAATGGTATGCCAAAGCGATCGCCTACGTCATTCATGACGGAGTTCATGTAATTGACCCAGTTTTCTTTTTTATTGTATCCGAGTTCTAAGGCATCTTCTTCTGATAATGACACGATACCCCTATAGACATTTACTCCGGCATCTGTTACATTTCTTACCTCATGAGCAACTTCGGTAATGTTGTTAAATTCAAAATTGCCAAACAAACCTTGACTGTTCTGGCGTTTGGCAATGTAATAAATATATTGAGAATTGGCAGACGGTCCTTCCGGTATAATATCTTCCTCTGTAAGTGCTGTAATCTCATCAAGCTGCACATCCGTAAGGTCTACACCGGGACGCGTACCAATATAGATAATATAGTTCAGATTTTTAAGTGCTGAATGAGATTTATTAGGGTTGTAACATCGTATTTTTGACATCAAGATATTGTGTGGCATAATAAGTCCTTTCTTATCAAAATCTAGCTTGGCATATATTGTGTAGTTTGCTATAAAATAGATAGCTGACATATGTTTCCTCTTTGGGCAAGTAGAGCCCTCTAGACTGAAGCATTATGTCAGCTTTTTCTTTATTTTGTTTTTGATAAATCTGTTCCAGATATGTGGAGTATCTATTTTTCAAAAGAGTTTCATTATTCATGTGTTAATCCCCATCGAAGCTTTTTGCTTTTGTGTAGCGTACCCCTTTCTTTCGGGCATCCTCATATACTTGCTGCACATCCTCTTGAAATTCATCGGGAACAAATCGTGCGATTGTCTCAGCGGTAAGGTATGCCGCAGTTGATGCCTGTATGCATGTCTTAGCGGATAAGGCAGCAAGGCGTTCCACCGATGGCTGCATTACATTTCTTAATTGCTCCCTTATTATAGTGCTTACATAATTTATATTTGATTCTGATAGATTGCCGTTAAGCCCGGCTTCTGTATATCGGCGCACCGTTTCCGATATGGATATATGATTTTTATCTGATATATTTTTTAAATATTTATATGTTTCACTGTCAAAGGTAACAGTAATTCGAACCCGCTCCATATTCAATGTGTTTTACCCCCTATTACATATGTAGTTTAAATTATCATTCGTCTTTTAACGCAAGTGCAAGCTTGTCATACAAGCTGTCCTGCTGTCTGGTTGTATATTTCATATATATTATGGTTGAGCTTATGCGCTTATGTCCGAGCCACCATTGAATATCCTTTGTATCCAAACCACATTCTGCTAACTCAACAGCTCTTGTGTGGCGGAGAACATGAAAGTGCTGCTTGCTCTCCGGAATATCAGCACGTTTGCAATGGTATTTCATTATCTTATCCAGGCTTTTTCTTGACATTGCAGTTCCTTTTTGACTTATAAAAAGATATTCAGATTTCTTATAGTGGGTATCACGAATATCAAGGTAATCGTTAATGGCTGCTATGACGCGCGGATCAATGATTCTTAATGTATTATCATTACCTTTTTTTAGTCTTGTACATAAAATGCTGGCTGTATTGATGTTATAGTCATCAATTTTTAAAAGACATACTTCTGTAGCTCTTAATCCACAATATTCTGCTAAATATAAAATGGCACGGTTTCTTGCCGCATGTCGGCGCTCATCTGTATCAAGTGACCCGAATAAGCGCCCTTTTTCTTCCTGTTTTAGAAACTTGATTGTACTCAATTTATCACCTCATAAATTCATAAAAAGTAGACAAAATTAGCATTTTGTCCCTAAAGGAGGGTTGCCTATAAAAAACACATTGAATAAGGATGGCACCAGGAGAAAAAAGAGAAAAATGAGATGGCTTATCTCATGTGCTCTTTGTATCCTGTGTGTCAGCCCATGGTTGGGCTATTTAATGTCGCAGTTTTTAAACACTGCGGCAAGTGGAAGTATTGGCTATATGACTTTGGATGTCAATTATTTTCATGCTATTTGTAGTCAGACGGAGAATAATACCATAATTTTAAGTGCTGTAACAGCTTCTTTAATGTCATGCGCTGTGGCGTGGATTACAACGGACAGAACATCAAAATTATCATCGGTTGGAATGATGAAAATAACAGATGATATATCAATTCCTGTTCCTTCAGGAAACGGCCAGCATGGCTCTGAACGTTTCCTGACAGATAAGGAAAAATGCAATTTATATGCTGTTTATACACCGGGGGATAAATTTGACGGAAAAGCAGGGCTTATTGTCAATTATAAGAAAGCAGGAGGGAAAGAGTATTTTTATTATATAAAAGATGATATTCATTCAATGATTATTGGAACTACAGGTGCAGGAAAGGACAGGCGAATAGTTCTCCAGACAATATATCTTCAGATAATGTCAGGAGTATCTATCGCTTTGTCAGATGTGAAAGGTGATATGTTCTGCTATACATCAGGATTTGCCGTAAAGAATGGATATGATGTGGCGATCCTTGATTTGAGACAGCCTGAAAAAAGCGGAAGATATAACTTTCTCCAGCCGATACTTAATGCGCTGGATGAAGGGAATACAGCAAAGGCAATAGATGCTGCCTGGGACTTAGTATCTGTGCTTGTCGGGCAACAGAAGGGCGAACCACTCTGGTATAACGGAGAAACAGCAACAATAGCAGCCGCAATTTTGTGTGTATGCTTAGAGGCTCCACCTGAGTACAGGAACATGGCGAATGTATATTATTTTATTGCCTATATGTGTAAAACAGATATGTTCGGACAAATGCCGCTTAATCAGTATCTGGATAGTTTGGATGATGCTCATCCGGCAAAAAGTGTTTTTGCGATGGCACAGATAGCAGCGTCTAAAACAAGGTCATCCTTTTTTACTTCAGCGCTGGGGACGCTGAGACTGTTCACGAATCCCAATATAGCGGCCATGACATCTGTAAGCGATTTTGACTTAAAAGATATAGGTCGTAAAAAGACCATCCTGTACATGATTGTACCGGATGATAAAAAAACTCTATATCCACTTGTTTCAATAATGGTGACGCAGCTATACAGCCAGCAGATTGAGCTGGCGAATGAGCATGGGCAGAGACTTCCTGTTGATACGGATTATGACCTTAACGAGCTTGGAAACTTTCCTACGATACCATGTCTGGGAAATATTTTATCTGCCGGAAGGAGTCGCGGCATAAGGGTAAATGCAGTTATCCAGGATATTCAGCAGATGGAGAAGAATTACAAAGAGGATTTCAAGAATATTAAGACAAATTGCCAGGTGAAGCTTTATTTAAAATCTGACGATCCTGATACACTCAAAATGATTTCGGACTCACTTGGTAATTACACTGTGAGAAGTGTAGGAGTTTCAAACAGTATAAGTACTGACAGAGGAAGTGGCGGAAATTATTCCAACTCCAGTAATCTTGGGGGAAGGAAGCTTCTTGAGCCGGCGGAGGTTGGAAGAATCAACTCACCTTATGCTGTCTGCCTGATGACAGGGAGATTTGGAGCGGTGAACCGACTTCCAGATATAAGTGAAACATGTGTAAATAAAGAGTTTGGGATGGGAAGCAGACAGGAGAATATTGAACTTATAAAGAAGGTCGAAAAATCCAGGGAAGTCAGGCAGCTCCCGAAGACTATTCCATTGTGGGGAATATGGAATACTGTAAGAAGTATGTCTGATGACAATCAGGTAAAAAGGAAAAGGGTGTCATTCCTTAGAGAAGATGAATGCGAATGACGGAAAGGAAACATAAATGATTTTAGCAAACAAAATATTGCAGTCAACATTTGTACAGGGAATTATTGAACTCATAACAGATTCTAAAGCGACTTTATTAGTAATAGAGGCAGTACTTGCATTGCTGTTAATTATATGGCAGCTGATTAGAATGCAGGCAGCGACAGCTTCGGTAGATGACAATGGAGCTGGAACATCGACAAAGAAATATATTGATAACATCAAAAAAATTGTAATTGCCGGTGTAGTCATAATATGTGTTACTGCGTTGTTCACAACCATATTATCTTATTTTAATTAAAAGGTGACAGTCATATGAACATGATTTTAGCAGCGGCGTGGCCATTCAATAAGATACAGGAATGGTTTCAGGAAGTAGTGACGGATATTCTGAATGGAATTCTGAATTTAGTTGGACTTGCTTTCGCTGAGGGTAATTCATTTATGAATGATGGGCTTATTAGCAAAACATTTGAGGCTACACAGGGTGTGGCGCTGTTATTGATAATCTTATTGTCATTGAAGCATATTTTAGATTCATATATCCTCGAAACAGATGGGGATGCAGACACTGATCCACTGATTGTTCTTGCCAGGAATTCTAAAGCAATGCTTGTAATAAGTGCAGGCTCACTTGTTACGAACCTTATTATTAAATGGAGTGACAGCTTATGCAGTTATATAACAGGTGCAAGCTCATTTTCATATACGGATTTAGGTTTTGCAACTGCACTTTTTCATAACATGATAACAATGGGATGGTTTTCGCTGATATTTATAATTGTTTTTGCAGTTATATTTCTTATATGCTGCATTGTGGCTTTGATTAGAGGTGTGGAGCTTGGATTAATGAAAATATTATTGCCAATAATGGCATGCGACTTAACTTCAATACGTCAGGAGAAATGGAACAACTTTATAGCTTCATTTATTGTGGTGGCATTTGGTTATATTATTCAGATGGTTTTGTATAAATTCGCATTAACATATGCAGTTCAAAGTGACATACTTTCACTTTTAAAATCCATAGTGTGTCTGTTCTTTTTTATAAAAACACCTAACTGGCTTCAAAAGTTTGCATATAGTTCAGGATTAAAAGACACGGCACGCAGCGGTATGTATATGGGAATGATGCTGGGGAGGAGTTTATGATTTTACTTGATGTGTCCTCCACGGCATTTGGACAGGATATAAAAGCGGTTATAAATCCATTAACCATTGTAATCTGCGTAGGTGTTGCTTTGAGGATAGTTCAGACACTGTATGCACTGGCTTGTGAGAACATCACGATTGATAAGGCAAAAATAAAAATTAAACAGTTATTCAAAGTGATAGTAATTACTGTGTCATTGTCTGAGATGTCAGACATAATTGTCAATGGATATCTGCTCAGTCAGGTAGATCAAAATCAGAGTTCAACTGCTTTCGTTAACATTTTCAGGCATGCGATTCTTTTATTTAGAAATCTTATAGGAGTAGCTACAGCTATATCAGGCTCCCTGTCGGTTGTACTTTTGATTATGAAGCTGATAGAAATACAGAAAGCTTCTGATAATGATATTCCGGAGTTGAAGAAACAGGCGATAAGGATAACCAGGATAGGAGTGCTGATTACTTTGACAATGGGAATAGTCACAATGTTCTGTGATTATCTGGGAGTCCGTTTAACGTAGAGATAGGAGAAAGCTTATGAATGATAATGCTCAAAAGTTATATATACCGGTAAATGTTCTTGAGACTCATGATCTTGTACCGGGAATGGGAGGCAAGGAATTCGCAGCAATGGGGATTGCAGCAGCCATAGGGGTGGTTATAAGCATATTAATATATGCAATAAATAATAATCTTATTACATGCATTATGATTATAGCCTTTGCTATAACCGTAACATTTATAGCAGTCCGCCGTGATAACCACAATGAAAGCATGATTGACAAATTGGTTCAAATATACAGATATGTAAGGGCGCAGAAAAAATTTGAGTATGAATACATGGGAATTAAATCAATATGGGAGAATGAAATATGAATAAGGTTATTTTAATGGGAAGGCTCACTCGTGATCCGGATGTGCGTGCAACGGCAGGAGATAAGCCAATGACATATGCACGATATACACTTGCGGTTGACCGCAGGAACAAGAGTGAAAATGGTGAACAGACTGCTGACTTTATATCCTGTGTTGCATTTGGACGTTCTGCTGAGTTTGCGGAGAAGTATTTTCATCAAGGCATAAAGATTGTTATTGTTGGAAGAATACAGACTGGAAGCTATACCAACAAGGATGGGCAAAAAGTATATACAACGGATATTGTCGTTGAAGAGCAGGAATTTGCAGAGAGCAAGGCTGCCGGAAATAACAATGGAGTGCCTTTTTCAGAAGGTGGGCTGTCATCTGCCAATGCAGCACCTGCAGATGGATTCATGAATTTGCCGACAGGAGTTGAAGATGAAGGGCTGCCATTTAATTGATTGATGTCAGCAATATGTCAATACATTGAGAAAAAGTTTTATGCAGGGAGTTGGTAGAGATGGCACAAAATAAAATAACAGCAAATGAATTTATGGGAGTTAAGGATATAAAGGGATGTTTTTTATATAGAGCAGATGGCTATATCATGTCATTTCTCAGAGTTTATTTCCTTAATCTTGATCTTTTGAGTGATGAGGACAGGCAGGCAAAAACAGAGGCACTTACACATTCCTTTGAAAGTGAAAAGAAAAATTTTGTGTATGAGGCATATCCGAGGGAGATAGATCTTGATAAATATAAGACAGAATTAAAGGACAGATACAAGGAAGAACTCAATCATATCGGGAAAAGACATATTTTAACCATGATGCTTAATGATGCCATTGAGCTTGCAAGCAATGGGGAGAATTTTGAGCATGTTCATTTTATAAAACTATGGGCAGCACCCGGAAAAAACAGGCTTGATGCTGAGAAGGAGCTTAAAGACCGCCTGGCTGATTTCCAAAAGCGCTACACTTCCGTAGGAATCCGTACAGAAATATTAGGGGAGCAGGATATTATAAAAATGTGTGCACTTTATGGAAATGCGGTACAAGAAGTCTATGATGTTCCGGTAAATAATTTAATCTATGAGCAGATAGGAAGGTTGGAGTGATGCGTCATATAGAGAAGCAAGAAAAAGGGAAAAGTGAAGCTGTCGTTTCAAAGTCTGCAATGGAAATAAATGAGCATATATTGAACATTATAACCCCATGTGGAATTGATTATGACAATACTCATGCAAATATCGGTGAGAACGTAGGGAAGATTTACTGCATATCAAGATATCCGGCAGAAAATATCAATTATGGCTGGCTGGCACCATTATGCCAGCTTGAAGGAACAATAACATCAATAGAGTTCAGACGTACTGATGCAGACAATCTTATAGAGGTCTACAACAAAAAGATTGCACAGTTAAAAGGGGACAGGACAACTGTAAAAGTTGAATCTGACAGGCAGTTAATGGATAAAGCTATTAAGGATCTGGAAGGACTTATTAAGAAGATAGCTGTTAAGAAAGAGCCGGTAGGATATGTAAACATAATGCTTTATATACGCCATACGGATGCCAAACTGTTAGAAGACAGAATAAAGCGTGTGTCCGGAGCTGTGGCAGTTTCACAGTGTAAGCTGTTGAATCTTAAATACAAACAGCTTCAAGCCATGAAATGTGTGGCACCGTATGGTATACCTTCACATGCTGTTGCACAGATGGGTGAGAGAAATATGCCGATTTCAACTTTCCTTGGTGGATTTCCAATGGCAAATGCAGGAATAAATGACCCGGGAGGATACTGGCTCGGACGAACATCAAGGACCAACCGGGTAGTAATACTGAATCAGTGGATAAGAAGTAATGACCGTGTTAACAGCAACTGGTTTATAAGCGGTCTTCCTGGCTCCGGAAAGTCAACGGCAATAAAGAAGATACTTACATGCGAATATGCGTATGGAGTCAAGATAATTACCCTTGATCCGGAGGAGGAATATGTTGATCTGGCATCTCATCCGGATATAAAAGGTGATGTTATTGACTGTGCAGGAGGCTCAACAGGACGTATCAACCCTTTGCAGGTGAGATACTCACCGAGAGTTACAGAGGATGACATGAATGCCGGTGATAATCTTAGTGATTATATGATTTACGATGAGGATAGTGGAATATCCGATCTTGCACTTCATATCCAGAATCTAAGGGTTTTCTTTAAACTTTATTTTGGATCAGAGAGTTTTGATGCGGGGATAAAGACAGCACTTGAGGAGTGTCTTATAGATGTGTATCGTGATTTCAATATTACATGGGATACGGAAATTGCATTTTTAAAGCCGGAAGACTATCCGGTAATCCGTGACTTATATAATAAGGCTGAAGAAAAATCCAAAAAGGAGGGAATTTCAGAATATAAAAAGTCCGTGTATGACAAACTGCTGGATTTATTGTATTCGATAGCATATGGAGCTGACCAGTTTATATGGAATGGCCCTACAACCATAAATCCACAGTCGGATTTCATTGTGCTTAATTGTTCAAAGCTGCTTGAATTAGACGAAAATGTGAAAAGAGCGCAGTTTTTCAACCTTACAAGCTGGGCATGGCATGAAATGTCAAAAGACAGGAGCCAAAGGACAATTTTCGGTATAGACGAGGGCTACCTTTTTGTTGACCCGGATTATCCGGACCTTATGAAGTTTGTAAGGAATGTATCAAAGAGAGACAGAAAATACGAGGCAGGGTTAATGTTCATAACACATTCGGCAGTTGATGTTCTTGATCCGGTTGTCAAGAGATTCGGACAAGCTATTATAGATAATTCATGTTACAGATTCATTATGGGCACAGATGGAAAAAACCTTCAGGAGACAGCTGATTTATTCAATTTAACAGAGAGCGAACAGACAATACTTGCATCGAAAAGCCGAGGAGTAGGAATACTGTTTGCCGGAAGTGTAAGACTTGACATGAGACTTGAGGTAAGCAATGAGATGCTTGAAATGTTTGGAAAGAGGGGCGGCAGATAATGAAGAAAGTGCTGATTGTCATTATGCTTGTTGTGGCAGCTCCATTTTTGTTATTGCTTCCTGTGATTGGTGCAGCATCATCGGTAAGTGGTTTTTACGATTATGACAGCGAAGAGGATTTTAATGTGGAATCATTTAAAACATCGGCGTTTGTACAGAATGTTAAAGCCTGGTATGCAGAATACATGAGTGAGTATGAGGAAAAGATGAATGACAGAAAAATGGCAGTTGAAAAGGAAAATACGACCATTGAGACTGTTGAAAAGCAGAAATCACGGGATGAAACGCAAGAAGATGATACTACAGCGGAGCAGCCGGATGAGATACCTGAAAAACAAGTGGCAGTCAGCGTGCATAAACTTAATGATTCTAAATTTACAGAGATAACAGTCGATGAACCTGATAATCCGTCAGACAAAAAGGAAGCTTCCAGGGACGAAAATGAAGATACTGAAAGAGAGTCAGAACCGGAAAGTGGTGAACAGGATACACAAGAGCCGGAGACTGAACAGATAGAGGTCTGCCATGTGAATGTCATTATTGAAATGGGTGATTTTCCGGTAAGTGCAGCTCTTGCATATTATAATGTGCTGTTTATAAAGCGGCTGATGGTAGATGGAAAGAATAAGCAGCCTAAAAAGGATGATATAAAAGCCATGCTTGCAGCTATGACTGAATACAGCGAAAGCCGGTCTGACAACAGTGATGATTATTATATAACAATGAATTTTAGACCATATGAAGAACTGCCGAAAGTGATGTTTAATGAATGGACGGTGTCGGATGATGAGCTTTTAGAATATTCTGAGAGGTATCTTAATGTAACGGAAATGATAGCAGGGTGGTTTGATGAAGATTTGAGTGCATTCGATAAGGGGGAAGACGCTGGTGAATGAATATAGTAATAAACAACATAACAAGAACATAATTACAATAATAGTATGTGTTACATTGTCAATTTTAAGTCTTGTTATACAGTATTTTTTTAAAGGTGGTATATAGATGGTCTATTATATTACATCTCCGGCATATCAGGCGATTATAACATCAGTGCTGCATGAATCGGAACAGATTATAGCCGGCGGGGATAACATATCAGAGATATATCTTAACAAGTATATAAAGGAACAGATTAACAGCCTGTCAGGTGTTGACATAATGATTATAGACTTGTCGTGTGCACTTGACCTCGATACGGAGATAATATCAGGTCTTGAAACTATTAAGGTTATGTACGGACAGATGCGAATAATTCTTCTTGCAGCTTCAATGCAGCCAGGAAATGATCTGCTTATTAAGTGTGTGCAGATGGGTATATATGACATTATTACGGCAACTGACTTTGTGGAAATAAAGGATGAGCTTGTTAAATGTGTATTGGAAGGCAAGCAGTACAGGGATGCATTAAGGTATTTAAAACCTGTTGAGGATGATAAGTCTGTGGGAAAACAGGTGCGTATTAAACAGAAACAGAATGCAAATAGAGTAATGATTGGTTTTGCGGGAAGTCAGGAAAGAGTGGGTACAACACATAATGCGATTGTCACAGCTAATACATTGCGTCGAAGTGGATATATGGTTGCACTGCTTGAAATGTCATCTCACCCGGTTTTTGGAGATATAAAAGAATCTTATGATGAGGAATCGGAGGATGCACTTCATTTTTCCGTAAATGGAATTGATTATTATCCTTCAGTGCAGGCATCTGAGGTCAATTCAATCATGGCCAAGGCCTATAACTTTCTTGTAATGGATTTTGGGACGTTTGACACAATGGATGAAATCACTTTTAACAAATGTGAGGTGCCTGTGATTGTAGCAGGCAGCAAACCGTGGGAACTGGATGCAGTTAACAGGCTGTTTGCAAAGACAGTACATGAAAATCTTGTAAGATATAATTTCCTTTTCAATTTTACTGATGATAAATATAGAGATGATATAAAAAACGGTATGGCGGAACTGAAAAAAGTATTTTTTGCATCAATCACCGTAGATCCGTTTACTGCTGTTGAGGCCGGCATGTGTGAGCAGTTATGCGGAGACTATTTTGACAAGGATGAACAACCATCCAAAAAGAAGAGGAGGTTATTCGGAAGATGGAAGAAGAAAAGAAAGTAGATGAGTGTCTGGAACCTTTAAAAAAAATTGTTGATTTAGATTTTAAACTGGACAGGCTGATTATGGAGCGCACAAAGAAAGAGGAAGAGTTTAAAGAATATATTCGGGAACAGGATAAAATAATCAATACAATTAATGAAAAGAAACGAATTATAGGCCAGACAGTTATAGATATTGATTTAAAAAATTCAGGGTATCTAAGAGATGAAGTGAAGAATTGTCTTGAACTGTCAGGCATCCAGATAATGGGAGAAAAAGTTGTTTCCAATAAAGGAACCGTACATACGGAAAAGTATAAGGGTTTTGTCTCCGGTGATGGGGAAAAAATAAATACTAAGGTAGTATACGGAGAATCCATTGATGAGGTTATTGATTCCGCCGGAAAGCTTACTAACAAAGCAGCCTATACAACTGTCAATATAGGTGTGCTTAATCCTGCAGAGGGTGAATATGGCAATTTCCGCAGGTTTGATATATCTAAAAGATTTGATATTACAGATGTGCAGTTATCACTTCCTTATCTTGAAAAGAATGAGTTTACAGAGCTCACAAAGCGAATGAAAGAGGAAGGAGCAAGATTTAATTCGTATGTAAAAAAGTGGTATGTTCCTTATGATAAAGCAGACAAAGAATTTTTTAAGCCTTATATATCTGAAATACAAAGACAAAGGGATTATTCAAGACAACGTTATTATACATCGCAGGAGCTGGCTCTTCCGGTGGGAATAACAGGAAAAACAGTTAATGACATGCTGTCGCGATATGACGGATATGTAAGGATTACATATGAAGATAATGGAAAAGGACGCATCGTACCCAAGGCGGAATTTTATCAGAATGAGGTGGCGGAGGATACAGAGCATACTGGAAAGTGGCTGTCTGATGCAAATGTGCGGACTGTACTGATAGAAGGACGTGAGATGAATAAGGACCTCATATATTGTGGGGAAGGATATCAGATAGAGCCCGAAGAAGAAATAACCGGCCATACACCGATTGCAGCTGTGTTAGAGGAAACGGATACAGCTGGAAAACATTATTGCATATATGGCATACATGATTTAAGCGGAATGGTGTTCAGGCTGTCTCCAAGGCGGTTTGATACAAGAGAGTTAGCTGAACACAACATTCCAGACAATTATAAGGAGGTTAATCTAGAAAAATTAAAAGAACAACAGAAAATGTATGAACATTCATGGTCGAAAATTATTAAGGATGATGCAAAAAAATCAGGATATGAGCTATCGGATTATGCAGTAAAAAATATTAAGCTGCTTAATTATGAAACTAATAAGTCATGGAGCTTAAAGGATATAAGCAATGCATATAAGACAAATAATCAAGAAGTATACGGGAACCTGAGTGAACGGGCTGCAACTTATATAAGACGTATAGGCAATGAATGTGCCAATATGCAACGCCTGGAATTGGTGCGTTAAATGGAAATATGAATATTTTAAGCTATAGAGTAAAGGTGGTGGAAGGTCTTAAATGAAAATATCCGACTTTTTTTCTTCGGAAGAAAGACAGTCTGAAACGAAGAGCTTTTTATCTGACGAAGAACTTACAGACAAGGTTATCGAGTATTTTACAACAGGCAATAATGTTGCCCGGTTGAATATGGTGGAGAGAGGAGAGCTGAGTGAAGATAAATTTGGAACAGAGGTAAAAGAGTACATAAGAAGTGTGTATCCGGTTGATGAGGATGCTGTTGAGAAAGTGTATCAGGGGTTTAGGTCGTTTGTCTGGGGTTATTACATAATCGATGCACTGATTGAGGACCCGGACATATCAGACATTAAGATATATGCAGCCGACAGGATATACATTAAGAAGCTAGGAGTGCGTTATAAAGCTGATTTAACTTTTAGGGACAACGCTGATTATGAGAGGTTCGTTGACCGGTGCTGCATCAGGAATCATATTAATCTGTCTTATAATAACAGTACGCAGAAATGGACTGACCTGTCTAATGACAGGTATATTCTCCGGTTCAGCGCAATAACCAAGCTGCTTGCATCAAACAAGGTGACAACAATCCACATCCGGAAGCATCCAAAACACAAAAAGACAATGGATGTGCTTGTCAAAGAGGGGATGCTCACGCAGGAGATGGCAGATACAATTAAACGCAAGCAGGAAGCCGGTGAAGGTTTTCTGATATGCGGCAAGAACGGCTGCGGCAAGACAACCTTATTAAATGCACAGATAGAGAACCTTCCGCGGAGACTTTCCGTGTTTTGCGTGCAGGAGTCCACAGAATTGTTTACTGAAAGTGAGAGAGACTGGGGCGCATACAGCATAATCGAAGGGCATGGTGAGGAAAAAATCAATTACTCATTAGGTGATATGGTAACGATGGCGCAGACGATGGATGCCGATGTCATAATGCTCGGAGAGATTAAGGGTGCAGAGGCAAGGCAGTTTTTGGCGGCGGCACACACGGGTGCCATATGTTATGCATCAACGCATGCCGAATCTGTTGAGGATGCATATATAAGACTGTGCGATTATGTCAGACGAGTATCGGACATGACAAATGAAGAGATACTCTACATGCTAAAAAGCCTTAAAAATGTCATATTCATAAAGCAGTACAGGCTGTGTGAAATGGCAGAGTGCCACTGGAATCCAAAAAAGAAGTGTCTTGACTTAACATATCTGTATAAAGACGGAAAGGCGGTTGAGTGATGGGTATCGTAATACCGGTTTTAAAAATACTGATTCTGGCAGGTGTTGCAGCCGGGGTATACAGGACATTTAAGTATATTGCAGGCAGGAAACTTATAAAGAACAGCATTGCTACGATGTACGAGAGAATAAACTCATCAGGTAAAAAGAGGGAAGAATCGGAAAAAGCCATCCGGCAGATGTACGGAAATTATGCAAAGAAAGGCCTGATTAACCATATTGATGAGAATATAAGGTACAGCGGATTACAGGATAAATTTCCGCTGCTTACAACGGAACTGTTTCTTGTCGGAGAGATTGTTGTGCTTGCGGCGGCATTTCTTTCTGCATCAGTATTAAGTGGCAGTATTTTAAAAGGAGCTGCCGTAACTGCGTTGCTGGTTTTTGGCATGGAGCTGTACTTTAATGGGCACCGCCAGCGATGCTATAACAGGGTTGAGGATGAGCTTCTTCCGTTCATTAATTCGATTGATGCCTATGCTGCATCAACAGATGACATAATAAGCATATTTGAAAAGAGCCTACCGGTACTTAACGGACCTCTAAAGGATGCGGTATACAAGGCAGTCGAGCAGTCAAAAAGGACCGGTAACTGCTCAGAAGTGTTAAGAAACCTTGAGGACAGCATAGAGCATCCTTTTTTCAAGAAGCTGATCCGTAACCTTGAGATATCATCAAGGCACAATGCGAACTATAAAGACATAATGACGGAATGCCGTTACCAGCTGGACGAGGCAACCGCAAATGCGAAAAAGCTTGAGAAGATATATAAAGACGGACGGCATGACATAATCCTTGTCATTATCGCCGGCACTGCATGTGTGATAATGGCACTTACAGGAATGCTCGGGTACCCGGTGGGTGATTTTTTCAGCCAGATGTGGGACAGCATCATGGGCAGATTTATCCTGACGGGCGCAGTGGGTTCGGTGCTTGTGTCTTTATATATAGCGTTTATAGCGTCACAGAAGAGGGGGAGGGGATGAACAGTATATATCATTTTTTAAGCAGATACATTGATATGGAACGGCTTGGCATGTTCATGAATGATTATTACAGATACATCATGCATGGCATAATATTGGCTCTTAGCATCCTTGTATTTGTATTCATCAATATCTATATGTATGGGGCGGTGAAAAATGCCTACAGAATGGCAAGGCTCCAGCTTGTAAGTGCGATGAAACTTAACCGCGGGAGAAATGTATTCTCATACAATTACCAGTCCCAGCGGCTTGGAAAGCTGGGAGTCACATACTACTCGCATGGCAAAGTGACACCAACGGTGTACCTTACCTATAAGATAACGGCGCTGATAGCAGGTTTTGTAACAGGCATGCTGTTTAATCCGGTTATAGGCGTTGTTATGGGCATTATAGGGTACATTATGCCGGATAAACTGATAGAGGCGAGAAACAGGCAGGATAATGAAAAAATGCTCGGCAGCATTATGGATATATATGACATAGTGCTGCTACAGATAAATTCCGGCGAGTATATCACACAGGTGCTGATTGATGCCTACAGGGTGTCAACCCATCCGAGGCTTAAAGAGGCACTATTAGAGCTCACCGGTGATATCATATCGACCAATGATCTGGTTCTGTCCATGCAGATGCTTGACAATAAGTTTGACAACGAGAACATCCATAACCTCGTCGTGCTTGTAAGGCAGCTGACCGAAACAGGTTCCGTGTCAGGGCTGCTAAGTGACATAAAAAAGCGTCTTGCCAATCTGCAGGAGAGTTATAACAGCAGTGAGCAGACACGCATTAACAGGCTCATTGCAGTGAGCGTGGCAGCCATTGCGGCTGCGGCACTAGGAGTACTGCTGTATGCATTCAGCATGGGCATTGCGGACTCCGCAAAACTATTATTATAAATTCAGGAGGAAAACTAAAACCATGGAAGTAATGAGAAATTTAAGAAATTATTTAGCAAGAAAGGAGTCGGAGGTGTTTTCACTTGTGTGTTCGCCGAAATTTAAGAGATCGGGAAGTGCCATCATAGGGGAAGTGCTTGTGCTGGTTGTAATTATTGCACTTGCAATCATCTTTAAAAAAGGCGGTATAACATATCTTGAATCCATGTGGACCGAAATCACTAACCAGACAACGGCTATGTTCAAATGATGATGGAGTTAAAACATTTCCGGATAAAAAAAGAAGGTGTCGGAAACCTTGTGACGTGCATGATAGCCATAGTCATCCTTATGGCTGTAATGGGATATTCGGTGGTTACATACACTAATCTGTCTCTGGCGATAAAAAAAGGAAGGATAGAGAGAAGCGTCCTGCTGCAGATGGAGACGGAAGGCTATCTGTCAGCGGCGGCAAGGGATGAGCTTACAAGGCAGCTTACAGACCTTGGAGTAGAGGGTATATCATTTGCAGGCACCACGATGACACCGGCAGGATACGGCAACACGGTCATCCTGTCGGTGACCGGCACAATCAGGACGAAGAACATCATAGGACTAAAAAATCTGTCCGAGTTTTTACGGGGGAGCGATACAAATGAGTTTAAGATATATCAAATGTCTACTGCTAAGTACTAAAAAGGACGGATCCGCATTGCTGCCCATGGCGGCGGTGATGCTGGTTTTCCTGATGTTCCTCACAGGCTTTATTTACCGGAGGGAGGAACATCAGATTAACTACGAAAAAATAGATACCGCACTTACTGATTCGCTGCTTGCAGGAGGCGTGATTAATCTTACTGAATTCGGAAAAACAGGAAAAGTCATGATACAGGACGGCTATGAACCGTCTGTGTGGGATTCTTATTTTAACAATTCGTACCGGCTCTTCTGTGACTGCCTGAAATCCAACCTCAGACTGGATGACGAATACAATGCAACGGTGGACAATGGTATTGTCGGAGCGGTAAGCATACTTGAGTTTAAGGTATATAACTACATCGAAGATGAAGACGGTTTCTACATCACGGAAACAGGGCTTAACAGGGGACAGGGTTATGCAATAAAGCATGAGCGGAATGAACCTGTGTATGTGAATGCCAATGATTCGCAGGTCGAGATAAAGGAAACTTCCGTATATGGCAGGATAGGCTTCAGGTTCAGGCTTGCCAAAAGGGCATCATGGCTTTCGGGAATGGCTGAAAGATACTTTGAGGATGATTATACACTCACAAGGCTCATAGGCATAGCACATTAAATAAAGTTAAAGTATAAGGTGGAATGTATGAAGAAAATTGTATACAGAAGGAAGAAAGTACAGGACGGAGACGAAAAGGAGAGAAAGGGAGGCACATCGGCTAAGGTTATTTTATACAGCATAGTGGTAACAGCCGTATTGTATGTCCTCCTGATTTTCGTTGAAAAGACACTTGTCAATGCGGATGACAGAAAAGAGGTATATGTAACAGTCAAAGAGGTTCCGGCCGACGTAGAGATATCGGTCATCAATCTTGATGAATATTTTAAGCTGGAAGAAAGACCCGTATCGGTTATCCCGGACGGCTCAATCACTCAGAGCGAAGAGCTGGTCGGCTGCATAACGGACAGGGCAATCCTAAAAAATGAGATTGTGACTCATACAAGCCTGTCAACACAGGATGAGAGGACAAAGGATATAGCTCATCCTATTGAAGTGTCATTAAATGCATCAAATCTCGCACAGGTCGTAGGTGGCGTGTTAAGGACCGGAGATTACATTAACATCTGGTCTGTCAAGTCAAACAATGTCAACGGCGAGACCGTGACGGTTACAAAGAACATATGCAGCCATGCATATGTCACAAGGTCGTTCAGCTCTACCGGTGAAGCGGCGCAGGAAGGCGATACGGATATGGCAACAATGATAATCAATGTCATCATTCCGGCCGAGATGGAAGAAGAGTTTAATACGGCGATTGTTGACGGCACGCTGCGTGTCGGCAGATATCTGTATGATTATGACGGAGCTGACATGGAAAAAGAGCCGGCTGATGATGAAAAGCCGGATGCTGCGGCGGAAGATGATAAATCCGGAGGCACAGATAAAGCGGGTGATAACGTGCAGGAACCAGAGGAAGATGTTACGGAGCCGGAAGAAGATACTGCTGATGCTGTCACGGAAGATGCTGCGGTGTCAGACGGCATGTAAGCCATGAGCAGGTACATTGTAAATATGATTATGGCAGGGGCGGTGTATATCCTGCTATACAGGGGCATCAAAAGAGGATTGATCATAAAAAGCAGAGGCATTACAGCCGGGGTGGTAATTATGCTGTCAGCAGGCATGTTCCTGTTTGACAGCAGCACCATGGCAGTATGGTCACTGCTGGTTTTTCAGTCTTACATGGACATAACGGAGAGACAGGTATTTTCGGTACTTACATGTTTTATGATAACGGTACAGGCGGTGCGCTGCATTGTGTACTGCCTGATATGCACACCAGCCCTGCCGGCAAGCACATTGATGTTTTCGATAATTTTAATTACCGGCATGTCAGTAACCGGGGCTTATGCGGCAGGGGATGCGGAAATCTTCCTGATGATAATGCTGCATTCATACAGCAGGGGCATAAGACCGGATATTTACATGATAGCACTGATTTTTTTATCTCTTGTAATTTTTGCTGTCTATACCGGATTCGTTAATCTGGCCAGGGTGCTCAGGCATGAAGCTGCGTTAAAGAGAGCTGCATTTGTGCCGGCGATTACATGGGGGTATTTTATTTTGCAGTTTTTTTGGATGGCATGAGTTGGATTAATAAATGTTTTGGAGGATTAGTAAGTGAGTGGAGATTTTGGTAGATATATGGAAAGGGTGCTAGAAATCTTTGATGAGCTTCGTCGTGAGAAGGTATTTTATGATGACAAAGGGATGTATAAAATTAATTTTTACAGCATAAGAACCGGAGAACTGCGAATGATTAACACTTATTCGGTGGATGACAGGATTATAAGCTGTCGTGTATATTCAGCAGGATATTTAAAAAGGATGTCGATAAATCCGGAGCATAGTCAACTACCCACGACCTAAAGGTCATGGGCTTGTAACTGCCCAGTCGTACTAACGGTTTATACCTCCGACCTTTAACCCCAATAGATATTGCTATCTAAAGTGGCGTTACATCATAGGGTGGTTGACAGCACCCTTTGTAGCAGAGTTTACTCTGTTACAACTGTATTAGGTACTTGGCTATCTGCAAGATAGTCTATTCCCATACGATACAGATTCATAGCTCCAATGCGGTCATCATTTGATTTGTAACCACAGTTTCTGCAAGTAAACAGATGTATCTTTTTATTGCGGTTAGACTTTTCAACGTGTCCACAACAAGGACAGCACTGACTTGTATAGCGAGGGTCTACCTTAATAACAGAAGACTGATTCTGTTTTGCTTTGTAGATTAGTTTTTGCTCAAGGTCATAGAAAGACCATGATACAGAAACATAACGGTCTTTTGTTTTAACACGTTCTGTAGCATTACGAATACCGGATAAATCTTCCAATACAAAGAGAGTGTGCTTTGGGTTATTTTTGACGAGTGCCTTTGATACCTGATGGTTAATATCCTGCATCCAACGGTTTTCTCGCCCACCAATAGCTTTTATTCTTCGTCTTGAAGATGGTGTATGTCGCATTTGGAGTTCTTTACGAAGTTTGGAATAATTAGCACGTTTCTGCTTTATAGCCTTACCGCTAACAAATCCAGACTTGTGTTTGCTGTCATAAGTGGCAACAACAAAGTTAATACCTCTGTCTATGCCCACAACGTTACAGATGTCAGAAACATTACTTTCTTCGACATCGTAGGTTACTGGTATGTGAAGATAATACTTGCCATGCTTATTTACAAGCTTAGCTGTACCAAATTTATAAATCGTATGGTCGAAATACTTAGACATTCCATCTGCAAAATAAGATAACTTCACACGACCGTTTAGCGTATTGATTGAAAAGCAGTTTTGTGTTAAGGAATAATCCCTGTTCCAAACCAAATCATACTGAGGCTTTTTGAAAGATGGTCTAATCCATTCGTTTTGATTCTCAAGGATGGACTTATATCTGGCGATAACAGTCTTTAAAACAGACTGAGCCATTTGCGATTTAAGATTAAACTTTTCTCGTAAAGTAGAATACAAAACCTTATTAAGTGAAAACTGCTTTAAGTCATGAGTACGGAATACATAGTCTGAAACATAATTGCAGGCATTACTATAAACGGACATAGTTTCATCAAGCAAAACCTTATCTGTTTCAGCTGCGACTATTTGAATTTTAGCTGTAATAGTCATCTGTTCCATAGATGTACTCCTTCCATTGATTTTCACTAAATATATTATATAATAATATTTAGTGAAAATCAATGTTCAAGGTGAATTATGGATAATAGATATAATCGTCATAACAGACGGAAATACAGTCTTAAAATACATATAGTTCTAGTAACCAAATATCGTAAACAATTACTCAAAGATTCTATCGCTGATGATGTTAAACAAAAGATTTTCGATATTGCTAATACTTATGGCTACGAAATTATTGCTATAGAAACCGACAAAGACCATATACATTTCTTATTAAGTTACGATACAACAGATAGGGTTTGCGATATTGTCAAAATTGTAAAGCAAGAAACAACGTATTATTTATGGCACAAATATGGTTCGTTTCTGTCTAAGCAGTACTGGAAGAAGAAAATTTTTTGGTCTGACGGCTATTTTGCTTATCCTAATGTGTCGTAAAATCCCTAGCTTTAGCTATGGGGATATAAGACACGTCCATCGAATTTATGTAAGTAATTTAAGATGGACAAATATAAGCACAACATATAAAACAAACAACAATAACGTCTATTCCTGTAAATACCATGTGGTATGGTGTCCAAAGTATAGACGAAAAGTATTAACCAATGGTGTAGAAGGCTATACCTCCAAGAGAAGAGGTTTTCCGCCTATGACAAACGAAGGGAGTTTAATTATGAAAAAGTATATAAAACCATTTCTTTTAGTATTGTTTAATAATGCCTGGGGAATTATGCTATTATATATGATAAAAGATTTCAAATTATATATGATAAAAGATTTGAAATATTGGGATGTGGTACTTACTTTTATTATAGGAATATTTTATTGTGTATCTTTTTCAATGTTGGTAGTAGGAATTAAAATGTGTTCGTGTTCGATAAGTGATGATAAAAAGACAAAAACATGGGATGAGGCTAAAAACGAAATTGACAAGAAAAAGCATGGCTTATCTTTCGAGGTAGCGAAAGAAGTGTTTGAGGATGAAAATGCTATCCTATTCGATGACCCTGACCATTCGATTGAGGAAGACAGATTTCTCATCATTGGAGCTGTCAGGTCAGAGAAAATCTGTATTGTAAGTCATTGTTATCGAGATAATGATAACGTCATCAGGTTAATTTCAGCGAGAGAGGCAACAAAAAACGAGAAAAGAATATATCAGGAAGGGTGGGTAAGCATGAGAGAAGAATATGATATTAAAAACTTGAATCCGAGAAAATCCATGTTCCAACAGGCTAAAGAAGCAGGTGACGATAAATCTTGACGGAGATGTCATTGCATATTTCAAGGCTCAGTCTGAAAGTTTGGGTATACCATATCAGACACTCATAAACTTGTATCTCTCCGACTGTGTGACATCAAAAATGAAATTAAATATATCCTGGAAGTAGTTGAGTTGTTGCTATGCAAAACAGTTTAATACAAAACCTAAATCGAGCACCAAATGGCTTTTAAACCATTTGGTGCTGTTTTTAATTGAAAATTATAAAAACGGTTGACAGGTTGAGTAGAAATCACATATTTTACGGTGGTACAGTTGACCGTTCCTTGACAATAGAATAATATACGTCTAAAAATTAGATTTGTGGTGATAGTCTGTTTTGGCATACATGCACAATGATTTGAAGCTGGAAAATTAGTAAATTAGTGCATCAATGTATATTGATAATCAATATAATCTCCTGTATAATGATTGTATAAATAAACAATGTGCATTAAGGATGCATCCCATGCCATAAGGCAGCATAATCATACAACAAAAGGAAGGACTGCATTATTCCGTCTCATGACAGCCGGATTAATTATCACAACAGCAATCGCAGCCAGCCTGCACAGCAGAGGGAATTTTGAAAATGGATAGAAAGCAACAAGGAGGATTAAGCTATGGTAAAGAAAGAATTAGTAAA
>OGKR01000763.1_pt1 | contig 30163 bp, 25 predicted proteins | sample 1572431 | NCBI WGS metagenome assembly OGKR01 (sample SAMEA2582079, study PRJEB24529) | metagenome | biome: Human gut stool | place: China | collected 2011 | reverse complement strand
ATAATTTTTTCAACATAGCTTGCGTAACAAGTACAACCTTACCAGTTGAACTTACCCGGAAACGTTTACTGTCTAGGGCTTTATCCACACCGATTTCCATACCATCTGGAATAATGCAATGGCGATCAATAATACAGTCTTTCAATGTACAATTTTTACCAATTTGTACTTGTGGTAACACAACACAATGATCAACAGAAGAGTCTTCATCAATTTTGATTCTATCAAACAACACAGAATTACTAATAGATGCATCTGTAATCACACAGCCACCACCGATAAGCGAGTTATCCACCGGTTTGACATTCGCTTTTTTATAAAAGAATTTAGATGGATAAGCCTGTACTGGATTACCACGAATTGGCCAGCTTTGGTCATAAATATCTAATTGTGGATTTTCTGAAACCAAATCGATATTGGATTGCCAGAAGCTATCAAGCGTACCCACATCACGCCAGTAAATTTCACCTTCAGTATTTCGGCCCATACAAGAACGGCTGAATGGATGCGCATAAAGCACACCTTCTTCCAAGCATTTTGGTAACACATCTTTACCAAAGTCATGAGATGTGCAAGGCGTGTTCACTTCTCTATCAAGCATTTTATAGAGATATTCTGCATCAAAGACATAGATACCCATTGAGGCTAATGATGTATCTGGTTTACCAACCATTGCTGGTGGATCTTTCGGTTTTTCAACGAAGGCTTTCACTTTCAGATTTTCGTTTACTGCCATCACACCAAATTCACTGGCTTCAGAACGCGGTACCTCAATACATCCTACTGTACATTTTGCTCCACTTCTCACGTGATCCATCAACATGACACTGTAATCTTGTTTATAAATATGGTCGCCCGCAAGAATCAAAATGTATTTTGGACGATAGTGATTACGGATAATCGCCATATTTTGATATACCGCATCCGCTGTACCACGGTACCACGTAGAATCATCAATTTGTTGACGAGCTGGTAGCATATCAACGAATTCACCACGCTCTTGTGGTAAGAATGACCAACCCGTTTGTAAATGGCGTAATAAAGAGTGAGCGGCATACTGGGTTACGACACCAATGCGATTCAAGCCTGAGTTTATACAATTGGAAAGCGCAAAATCAATAATGCGACGATTACCGCCAAAATATAACGCAGGCTTAGCACGTTTATCTGTTAATTCATGTAAACGGGAACCACGACCACCAGCCAAAATAAGCACTAAAGTATCTTTAACTAATTCATATTTATTAAGATCACTTTTCATAACAAACTCCATCGTTTTCATCATCCATATGTTCCAACACTTCAAATGCTATACCGCTCACATCACATTGTTGAATCACGCTATTTTCAGTTTCGGCAATCTTTTTCCACTTACCCTTTGGCAAATAAAAAGATTGCGGTTCAGTTTTTGCATTAATTAAGAAAAGATATTTGCCATCCAACATGACTTGTAGGGCTTTGTTTTCCCGATTATGCCAATCGCCTAGGGTCATAGGGTTTCCCCCTGTATTTAACCACGCGACATTTTCATCCGACCACCAAGCGTCCTGCTGCAAACTTTGAATTTTTTTTCGTAATGCTATTGTTTGCTTGGTAAAGTCAAATAAGGTTTGGTTAAAATCATCCCACTTTAACCACGTAATTTCGTTATCTTGGCAATAGGCATTGTTATTGCCATATTGGGTATTGCCGAACTCATCTCCGGCAAGTAGCATAGGTACACCATTTGCCAGTAATAAAGAGCCTAATAAGCCTTTTTCTGATAAAACACGGTTATTTTCGACCGCACTTTGCCATTCATCTGCTAAATCGAGTTGAGAACCTTCAACTCCATGATTGTAGCTATAATTTTCATTCCGTCCGTCACGGTTCTCTTCACCATTCGCTTCATTATGTTTATGGTTATAGCTCACTAAATCTCGCAATGTAAAACCATCATGGGCTGTAATGAAATTCAAGCTACCATGCGGTAATCGACCTTCGCGATTAAAGATATCACTAGATCCCGCAAAACGCTCTGCAAAGGCGCCCACTTCACCACTTTGCCATAACCAAAAACGACACATATCATCACGGAAACGATCATTCCATTGAGAGAAATAACCGGGGAAATACCCGACTTGATAGCCGTAATGACCAATATCCCAAGGTTCAGCAATTAATTTAATTTGTTGTAGAACGTCATCCTGTTCCATTTCCGCAAACAATTGTGCATTTGGATTGAAATCAGGTGTTTCACGACCAAGCACTGTGGCTAAATCAAAACGGAAACCATCCACATGGCATTCAGTCACCCAATAACGTAAGCAATCTAATACCCATTTACGCGTAACATCATTGGCAAGATTGAGCATATTGCCGCAGCCCGTCCAGTTGAGGTAGTCTCCATGTTCGTTTTGCCAGTAATAGGTTTCATCATCAATACCGCGCTGACAAAATGTCGGGAACGTTTTTTCAGATTCAGCCGTATGGTTAAACACCACATCTAAAATCACTTCAATACCTGCTTGGTGCAGGGCTTTCACCATGCTCTTGAACTCATTTAAAGGCTGTTTTTGATTTGCCGAATAACTTGGTTCTAAAGCAAACATGGCTAGTGGATTGTAGCCCCAATAATTGCGTAATCCTTTTTCTTGCAAATGCGGTTCATCAATAAAGAAATTCACTGGAAGCAATTCAAGGCTGGTAATACCCAATGATTTAAAATACGCAATATTTTCGGGGTGTGCTAACGCCGCATAAGTACCCCGAATATTTTCTGGAATACGGGAATTTAATTGGCTAAATCCTTTAACATTTAATTCATACACAATGGTTTGAGCCCAAGGAATAGACGGCTTGCAATCCCCTGACCAATCAAAATGCTCGTCAATAATGCGGCCTTTAGGTGCAACTGCGGCATTATCTCGCCCATCATTTAACAAGAAAATTGAACGAGATTCTGGATAGCTTAAATCCGGTTTATGGCTTACTGCTTTGGCATAAGGATCAAGCATTAACTTTTGCGGATTGGGTAAAGTGCGGTCATTTTTGCCTGTGATTCTGAACGCATACTCATCATTCAGCTCGACGCCCTCGATTGCCACATGCCAAATATCATTGGTTCTGCTCATAGCAAAACGGCTTTCTTTGCCATCACGGAACAAGCAAAGTTCAATAGCATCCGCCGCCGAGGAAAACAGCACAAAATTCGAAATTTTTCGGCCGTTTTTCAGCGTTTGCGAATATCCCATTGGGGACGGTTTGCCATTGTTATAAATACTAAACATCGTGTTCTTCGCTATTGTTATGCTTTATATTTTAAATAGATCGTTGCTAGTGGCGGAATGGTCACGCTAATCGAGTTGTCACGTCCGTGACTTGCGATCGCTTCACTTTTCACTGAGCCGAAATTACCTACATTTGAACCTTGATAGTACATTGAGTCCGTATTTAAAATTTCTTCGTATTCACCCGCTGCATTCACACCGATACGGTAGCCTTCTCGTGGCACAGGTGTGAAGTTACTGATCACGATAATGCGTTCACCCTCACTGCTTTTACGTTCAAAAGCAAAGACTGAATTTTCCGCATCATCTACCACTAACCAATTAAAGCCTTCTGGTTCACCGTCTAACTCAAAGAGCGGTGCATTTTTTTGATAAATTCCGTTCAAATCTTTGACTAATTGCAATACGCCTTTATGCCATAGGCCACCATGGTTTTCGTCAAGCAAGAACCAATCCAAACTTTCTTCATAATTCCATTCACGACCTTGAGCAAATTCATTACCCATGAATAATAATTTCTTGCCTGGATAGCCCCACATATAACCGTAGTAAGCACGCAAGTTAGCGAATTTTTGCCATGCATCGCCCGGCATTTTTCCTAGTAACGAACATTTACCATGTACCACTTCGTCATGTGAAAGTGGCAATACAAAGTTTTCGCTGTATTGATAAATCATCCCAAAGGTCATTTTGTCGTGATGATAACGACGATAAACTGGATCGAGTTTCATATAACTTAAGGTGTCATTCATCCAGCCCATGTTCCATTTGAAATTAAATCCAAGACCGCCATTTTCTGTCGGATGGGTTACGCCACCGAAAGAAGTGGATTCTTCCGCAATCGAAATCGCACCAGGCACCTCAGAATGGATTTTCCAGTTGGTATGTTTTAAGAATTCAATAGCCTCTAAATTTTCACGACCACCATATTGATTCGGAATCCATTCCCCTTCAGCACGGCTGTAATCGCGATAAATCATTGATGCGACCGCATCTACACGGATACCGTCTACACCAAAGCGTTCAAGCCAATACAATGCATTACTGGATAAGAAGTTTTTCACTTCATTACGGCCATAGTTATAAATCAAGGTATTCCAGTCTTGATGATAGCCTTCACGTGGGTCTGCGTGTTCGTATAAGGCTGTACCATCAAATGCGACTAAGCCATGTGTATCACTTGGGAAATGCCCTGGCACCCAGTCTAAAATCACATTAATGCCTGCTTTGTGTGCTTTTTCGACTAAGCGTTTAAAGCCTTCAGGTGTACCGAAACGGCTAGTTGGAGAATACAAACCGATCGGTTGATAGCCCCAAGAACCATCAAATGGGAATTCAGAAATTGGTAAAAACTCAATATGGGTAAAGCCCATATGTTTTACATAAGGGATAAGCTCATCGGCAATTTGGTCGTAATCTAGCCAGAAATTATTTTCTAAATTACGGCGCCATGATCCCAAATGCACTTCATAAATGGAAATGGGTTGGTTACGTTGGTTCGCTTTACGACGTTGCCCTGTCATTTCTACCACATCAGGCAACATGCTGATTTCTGATGCGGTATCTGGACGTAATTCAGAGCTAAATGCATAAGGGTCGGCTTTTAAACGAAGGTTGCCATAGCAATCAATCAATTCAAATTTATAGCGTTGACCAAGGCTAGCTTTTGGTAAGAATAATTCCCACACACCACTTGCTGGATGGAAACGCATTGGATGACGACGACCATCCCAATAGTTGAAATCACCAACCAATGAAACGCGTTTAGCATTTGGTGCCCATACTCGGAAATTCACACCAGGGACCCTGTCACATTCAGTAAAATGTGCACCTAATACTTCATACGGGCGCAATAACGAACCTTCTGTTAATAGCCATTGTTCCAAGTCATTAATCATCGGATAGAAACGGTATGGATCTTCAATAATTTGGGCTTCTGTGCCCCAATACACTTTTAATTGGTAGGCAAAGAAATGATGAATCTCTGGCACAATCGCAGTAAAAAATCCACGGTCATCCACTTTTTCAAGTACGACAACGATAGATTGATTTTCTTTATCAATCACTTCCACTTTATCCGCATCAGGTAATAAAGCGCGGATCTCAATACCATTGTGGGTTTCATGCATGCCTAATACAGCAAAAGGATCGGCCTGTTTACCATCAAAAAATGAATTGATTACTGATTGGGCGACTAATTTCGTCATTACATACTCCTTTATGCTTTCAAGCTTAATTAATTTACAAACGATCGTATTTTCTCGTTTGTTGAGCGACAAAAAGTATTAAACGATAATAGATAAAAGACAAAGCAGGCAATAAAAGTGCGGTTGAATATGGAATTGTTTTTTCAAACTGAATTTGGTTTTGCTCATCGAGCAATTGATAACGCAAAGAAGCATCAGGAGGAGAAGAAAACGCAGTTAAATCATCACGAATGGGTTCGTTTTCAAAGGCACATATTACATTTTGGAACGGCTGATTTTGTCCAATATTCGACGGGAATTGCAACTGCTCGATAAAATAATCAACGCGGGTTGTCGATGCATCAATCAAATGCCCATTAATATCATAATGGGAAAACGAAATGCCAAGTTTTTCAGCAAATTGTTTAAGTGATAAGGACATTTTCATACAACAAATGATACATCTATATAATACTTAATAAGTATTATAAGTAAGCACAATTGAAATACAATTGCCAATCTTGCAAATTGTGACTTAAATCAAAAAACGAAGTTTGAAGAGAATAAAAAAGCACCTAAATCAGAATTATTCGGTTTCAATGACAAATTCAAACCAATCAATAACATCTTCTTCATGTACGCCATCTTGAATTAAAATGCCTGCTTTTTTCACTGAATTAGGATCGCCGCTGATTAAGGGATGCCATTCGGGCAAAGACTTACCCTCATACAGTAAACGATACGCACAGGTATTCGGCAGCCAACCAAAATCAGGCAAATTCTTTTTGGTTAATTTGGTGCAATCACTTTCGATTTTAAAACGCTCAGGATAATTACGACACTTTCCTGTTTCTACATCTAATAAATTACAAGCAATGCGTGTGTAATAGAGTTTTTCACGCTTGCCTCGCCCTTGAATGTATTTTCGATAACAGCATTTTCCGCAGCCATCACATAAGGCTTCCCATTCGGATTCCGTCATTTCAAGGAGCGATTTTTTTTGCCAAAAATGAGATTCAAATTGCATAGTGAAACCAATAAAAAAGTGCGGTCAAAATTTACGTGATTTTTGACCGCACTTTGTTGTTTAGAATTAGAAGCCTTCTTTTAAGCTTACGGTTAAGTTAAACACTAAGTGCTCTGGGCGGCTATCTTTGTTATCCGCACAGAAATAACCTTCGCGTTCAAATTGGTAACCTTTTTCTGGTTCCGCATTTGCGAGGCTTTGTTCTACAAAACCGTGTTTTACCACTAAAGAGGTTGGATTTAACACGCTTTCGATTTCTTCTGCTGCACCTGGGTTTGGTACGGTGAAAAGACGCTCATATAAACGGAACTCCGCCGGGTGATTATGCACTGCAGATACCCAGTGAATGACCCCTTTTACTTTGCGACCATCTGCTGGATTTTTACCTAAAGTTTCAGGATCGTAAGTACAGAAGATCGTGGTAATTTCACCATTTGCATCTTTCTCGACACGTTCAGCTTTAATCACGTAAGCGTTACGTAAACGCACTTCTTTACCTAATACTAAACGTTTATATTGCTTGTTCGCTTCTTCACGGAAATCTGCGCGATCAATATAAAGCTCTTTCGTAAACGGTAATTGACGCTCACCTAATTCAGGACGATTCGGGTGATTTGGTGCCGTTAAGGTTTCTTCGCCTTCAAAGTTTTCAATCACAACACGAACAGGATCTATCACTGCCATTGCGCGTGGTGCGTTTTCATTTAAATCTTCACGAATGCAGGCTTCAAGTGCAGAATACTCTACGACGTTATCTTGTTTAGTCACACCGATACGACGACAGAATTCACGTAACGAAGCCGGTGTATAACCGCGACGGCGTAAACCAGAAATCGTTGGCATACGCGGATCGTTCCAACCATCCACAATGCCTTCATTCACTAATTTCAATAATTTACGTTTAGAGGTTAATGTGCCTTCTAAATTTAAACGAGAGAATTCATATTGATGCGGTAATGGACGCTCAATACTGATGTTTTCCAACACCCAGTCATATAAACGACGATTATCTTGGAACTCTAATGTACATAGAGAGTGTGTAATACGCTCAATCGCATCAGAGATACAATGTGTGAAATCGTACATTGGGTAAATGCACCATTTGTCACCGGTTTGGTGATGGCTCGCAAATTTAATACGATAAAGCACGGGATCGCGCATAACCATAAATGGCGATGCCATGTCGATTTTTGCACGAAGACTTAATGTACCTTCGGCAAACTCACCGTTCTTCATTCTTTCAAATAACGCTAAGTTTTCTTCGACACTACGATCACGATATGGGCTGTTTTTACCTGGCTCAGTTAAGGTACCGCGATACTCACGCATTTCATCTGGAGAAAGCTCATCCACATACGCTAAACCTTTTTCGATTAACTCAATCGCATAGCCATAAAGCGCATCGAAGTAATCTGACGCATAACGCGGTTCGCCTTCCCACTTAAAGCCTAACCATTCTACATCCGCTTTGATAGAATCCACATATTCCACATCTTCTTTAACAGGATTGGTATCGTCAAAACGTAAATTACATAAACCGTTATACTCTTTTGCTAAGCCGAAGTTTAAGCAAATCGATTTTGCATGACCAATATGCAAATAGCCATTTGGCTCAGGCGGGAAACGAGTATGAACACTTTTGTGTTTACCCGAAGCTAAATCTTCATCAATAATTTGAGTAATGAAATTGTGTGTGCGGGTATTTTCCGCATTTTCTAGGGTGTGTTCTGTATTGCTCATAAATTTCTCAATAAATTGAAAATAATTACTCCATTCTATACGAAAAGTCTGGCGTTGTGAATTTGATCCCAAAACTAACCGCACTTTCATCGAATTAACACTGAATTTTTTGAGATTTTTAGGTCTAACTTGAAGATTTTTCGTGCAAACTGAAAAGTTTACCTTTAGAATACACGTTCACTGAACAAACGTTCATTTTTTATTTAGGATGACAAAGTCTTTATGAAAAAACGCTTTTTTATTTTAATCGGATTGCTCGTTGCTGCTGGTGGGGTTTATTATTTTTTCTCTAGCAATAGCAAACAAGAAACGACTTACCTGACTGAATCGGTTACACGTGGCAATGTTGAAAAAACCGTTGTCGCCTCTGGTTCTGTAGAAAGCGTAAACGAAGTAGATGTCGGTGCCCAAGCGTCGGGCAAAATCACCAAGCTCTATGTCAAGTTAGGGCAAGAAATCAAAAAAGGCGAAATGATCGCTGATATTGATTCCACCACCCAAATTAATACCTTAAATACCAAAAAGGCCGCATTGGTGAGCTATCAAGCACAATTAAAAGCGAAGAAAACCGCTTATGATGTTGCCCTTTCAAGCTATAACCGCTTATCAAAACTTTATACGCAAAAAGCGACATCTTTAGATAGTGTGAATACCGCTAAAAGCACTCTTGATAATGCGAAAGCTGAAATGGAAGCCATTGAAGCCAATATCAAACAAGCTGAAATTGAAGTGAATACAGCAGAAACCAATGTGGGCTACACCAAAATCACCGCCCCAATGGACGGTACCGTTATTTCTGTGCCTGTTTCAGAAGGTCAAACCGTTAATGCCAACCAAACGACGCCAACAATTGTGACCATTGCCGATTTAAGTAAAATGAAAATTAAACCTGAAATTTCAGAAGGTGACATTACCAAAGTGAAAGCCGGTCAAAAAGTGAGTTTTACTATTTTATCGGATAGCCAAACCGTGTATCACTCAGTCATTGATTCTGTTGATCCTGCCAATACCACGACAAGTGATAGTTCTTCAACATCATCTTCGACAAGTTCAAGTAACAGCTCAACGACCAGTGCAATTTACTACTACGCGAATGTATTGATTGATAACCCTGACCGCACATTACGCATCGGGATGACGACTGAAAACAATATCAAAATTGCCAACGCGAAAGATGTCTTATTGGTTTCCAATATGGCTATTCAAAAACGTGATGGCAAAAGCTTTGTAAATGTATTGAATGACAAAAATCAACCTGAACAACGTGAAGTTGAAACCGGTGTTCAAAATGATTTCAAAACTGAAATCAAATCGGGTTTAAATGAAGGTGAAAAAGTCATTGTGTCGCAAGTCGCGAATGGTGAAAAAGTGGGTTCTATGCCTCGTGGTCCAAGAATGTTCTAAAAGTGCGGTAGAAAATTAATGAATATTATTGAAATTAAGGATCTCAACCGTTACTTCGGTGAAGGCGAAAATCGTGTTCATATTTTAAAGAATGTCTCTTTAAATATAGAAAAAGGCGATTTCGTCGCAATTATTGGGCAATCCGGTTCTGGTAAATCAACCTTGATGAATATCATCGGATGCTTGGATACGGCAACCAGTGGCTCTTACAAAATTAATGGTAAAGAAACCATTGAATTAAGCAAAGATCAGCTGTCAGATTTACGTAGCCAAAAATTCGGCTTTATTTTCCAACGCTATAACTTATTGTCGAGTTTAACCGCAGCAGAAAACGTCGCCTTGCCTGCAATTTATGCGGGGATGTCGCAAGAAAAACGTCTTTCTCGCGCGAAACAACTTTTAGAAAAATTAGGTTTAGGCGATAAATGGCAAAATAAACCAAGCCAGCTTTCTGGTGGTCAGCAACAACGTGTGAGTATTGCGCGGGCGTTGATGAATGGCGGTGAAATTATTTTAGCCGATGAACCCACTGGTGCATTGGATTCACAAAGCGGTCAAAATGTGATGGAAATTCTGCGTCAACTACACGCAGAAGGCCACACTATTATTATGGTAACCCACGACCGAGAAATTGCCGCTAGTGCGAATCGCGTGATTGAAATTAAAGATGGCGAAATCATTGGAGATACACAAAAAGAAGCGGTAAAAAGTGCGGTCGAAAATCCAACCAAATCTAAACCGCACTTTGGATTTAGCAAAGATCAATTTGTAGAAGCCTTTCGCATGTCTGTGAGTGCGATTATTGCCCACAAAATGCGTTCTCTTTTAACCATGCTCGGGATTATTATCGGGATTACTTCTGTGGTTTCCGTCGTAGCATTGGGAAATGGTTCACAGCAAAAAATCTTGGAAAATATTCGAGGAATTGGGACGAGCACCATCACGATTTTTAATGGTACAGGCTTTGGTGATCGTCGTGCTGAACAAATGCAAAATCTTACGATTAATGATGCCACTGCCTTAAACCAACAAAGCTATGTACAAAGCGTCACGCCAAATAGCTCATCAAGTGGCACATTAATTTATGGTAACCAGACTTTCTCCTCGACCAGTTTAAAAGGTGTAGGCGAACAATATTTTGATGTAGATGGATTAAAACTAAAATCTGGTAATTTATTTTCTGCTAAAGATGTTGCTGATAGCAATCAAGTAGCCTTAATCGATGAAAGTGCGAAAAAATCCATTTTCCCGGATGAAAATCCTATTGGCAAAATCGTGATGTTTAATAAACGTCCATTACGCATTATTGGCGTGGTATCTGATAAACAAATGGGCGGAGCAAGCAGTTCACTTAATCTCTATGCCCCTTATACCACCGTGATGAATCGTATTTCGGGCAGCAAAAAAATTAGCTCTATTACAGTAAAAGTAGATGATTCCGTGAATACTACTGTTGCTGAAAAAGGAATTACTGAATTGCTCACCATGCGTCATGGTAAAAAAGATTTCTTCATCATGAATAGCGATACCATTAAACAAACTATTGAAAGTACAACGGGCACGATGAAATTACTCATTTCCTCTATCGCCTTTATTTCATTGATCGTTGGTGGTATTGGCGTAATGAATATTATGTTAGTTTCTGTCACCGAACGAACCAAAGAAATTGGTGTGCGCATGGCTATTGGCGCGAGACAATTTAATATTCTGCAACAATTTTTAATTGAAGCGGTACTGATTTGTTTAATTGGCGGCGTGACGGGTATTCTACTTTCGGGTTTAATCGGTCTGCTCTTTAACGTATTTATGACTGACTTTACGATGGCATTCTCAACTGGCTCAATTGTTGCCGCGGTGGTCTTCTCAACCTTGATTGGTGTGATCTTCGGTTATATGCCGGCAAAACGTGCAGCACAATTAGATCCGATTACCGCCCTTGCGAGAGAATAAAGAAATTTTGTAAAACACAAAAGAGCGGTTAAAATTCTTATTAATTTTTGACCGCACTTTAATAAAAAAAGAAAGGAAAAAATCCATGTTAAAAATGAAAAAACTAACCTTAGCAATCGCGATGGCAACTGCTCTAGCTGGTTGTGCTAATATCGGCGATTCTTATAAAGCGAGCCAGCAGGATTACCAAAATTATGCGGAAATCACCAAACAATTTAATGTAAAAGAAAACTGGTGGGCGCTTTACAATGATTCACAATTAAATCGTGTGGTAGAACAAGCATTAGTTAACAACAAAGATTTAGCCAAAGCGTCTGTCGCCGTAAACCGTGCTTTATATAATGCAAACCTTGCAGGCGCGAATTTAATTCCGGCATTTAGCGGTTCAACCCAATCTTCTGCAAGTAAAAATGTGAAAACAGGTGGTAACTCAACCATCAGTCATAAAGGTACATTAAATGTGAGTTATACGTTAGATCTATGGCAACGTTTAGCGGATACCGCAGATGCCGCCGAATGGTCACACAAAGCAACGGCTGAAGATTTAGAAGCAACGAAACTTTCACTCATCAACGCTGTTGTAACAACCTATTATCAAATTGCCTACTTGAATGATGCGATCAGCACAACCGAAGAAACCATTAAATACTACAACGACATTAGCAGCATTATGCAACGTCGTTTATCACAAGGTGTGGCGGACAGCGCAAGTGTAGATCAAGCACAACAATCGGTATTAACCGCACGTAACAACTTGATCAACTATCAAACACAACGTAAAACAGCAGAACAAACTTTACGTAACTTACTGAACTTAAAACCGGAAGAAGCATTAAATATCAACTTCCCACACATTCTTAATGTGAAAAATGTGGGCGTAAATTTAAATGTGCCCGTTTCTGTGATTGCGAATCGTCCTGATGTGAAAAGCTATCAATATCGCTTAAGCAGTGCATTCAAAAATGCGAAAGCAACTGAAAAAGGCTGGTTCCCTGAAGTCACTTTAGGTGGTAGCTTAACATCAAGTGGTACTAAAGTCGGTAATGCATTGCACAATCCTGTTGGTACAGGTTTAATCGGCATTAGCCTACCATTCCTCAACTGGAATACCGTAAAATGGAACGTGAAAATCTCTGAAGCAGATTATGAAACCGCACGTTTAAACTATGAACAAAGCATCACTAAAGCCTTGAATGATGTAGATACCAACTACTTTGCCTATACACAAGCACAAAGTGCCTTTGCTAACTTGCAAAAAACACACAGCTATAACCAACGTATCACCAAATACTATCGTGATCGTTACAATGCTGGTGTATCTGAATTACGTGAATGGCTCGCTGCGGCAAACACAGAGAAAAGCTCTCAACTTTCTATCTTGAATGCAAAATACAACATCATTCAAGCTGAAAATGCCGTATATAGCTCAATGGCTGGTTATTACTCCCGTTAAAATCATGATTAAGGAAGTTTCGGCTTCCTCAATCTTTTTTATGGACATGAAAAATGAAAAAACAGCTGACTTTTTATTTCATTCGCCACGGTAAAACCGTTTGGAATACAGAAGGTTTAATGCAAGGTCATGGCGATTCCCCTTTAACTGAAGAAGGCGTTAATGGTGCGAAAAAAACAGGTGTGGCACTTAATCATATTCCTTTCATTGCCGTTTATTCCAGCGTATTGAAACGTACTATCGCGACCGCCTCTCATATTATCGGCGAACGTGATATTCCCCTTTTCCATCACCAAGGTTTAAACGAACAATATTTTGGTACCTGGGAAGGTCAACTTGTCGATACCTTAAGAGAACATCCTGAATTCCAGCAGCTAATTAAAGATCCAGCCAATTACAAAGCTCAAGTAAATGGTGGCGAAACGTTTGAGCAATTAGGCGAACGTGCCATGAAAGCCTTACACGATATTATTAAGATTCATAATCAAGGTAATATTCTTATTGTGTCGCATGGCCATACCTTACGTTTATTGCTTGCCTTGTTAAATGGCGCAACTTGGAAAAATCACCGTGATGAAGATAAATCAGTATCGCTCATTAACACCTCAATTAGTGTTGTACATTATGACGACGAGAACGGTTTTCGCGTTGATAAAGTAAATGATGCCGATCATTTAAAATAGACAAATTTCGCTAAAAAAATAACCGCACTTTGGATGACCTAAAGTGCGGTTAATTTTTATGATATTTTTGTGATTATTTCACTTCGCGGAATAAAATCTCGCTTGGAATCACAGAACCTTGCCAGTAAAGCTCAGTTGATACTTTTTCTGCTAAATCTAAGAAAGATTTCGCAATTTCACTGTCTGGTGCAGCAACTACGGTTGGTTTACCTGCATCCAAATCTTGACGAACTTGGATATTCAACGGTAACTGGCCTAATACTTTCACATTGTATTTTTGTGCCATTTTTTCTGCACCACCGGTACCGAAAATCGCTTCGTGATGACCACAATTGCTACAAATATGCATAGACATATTTTCCACAATACCTAACACTGGCACAGATACGCGTTCAAACATCGATACACCTTTCACCGCATCTAATAACGCAATATCTTGTGGTGTTGTGACCACAACTGCCCCCGTTACAGGGATTTGTTGTGAAAGCGTTAATTGGATATCACCCGTACCCGGTGGCATATCGATCACTAAGTAATCTAAGCTATCCTGTAAAAGCTGACTTAATGCACTACTTGCCATTGGACCACGCCAAATGGTTGCATTATCTTCATCCATTAAGAAACCGATCGAGTTTGCAGATAAACCATATGCTTTAATTGGGGTGATATGTTGGTTATCTGGTGAAGTTGGGCGTTGATGCGGTGCGCCTAACATATGTGGAATAGATGGACCGTAAATATCAGCATCTAAGATCCCTACACGAGCACCCTGAGCTTGTAAAGCAAGCGCAAGGTTCACTGAAACAGAGGATTTCCCTACCCCGCCTTTACCCGAAGTCACTGCAATGATGTTCTTCACACCTTTTACAGCGGGTTGATTATTCGCACGTTTTAAAGTAGCGATTTGATAATTCACCACCCATTTGATTTCTTTGCTATCTGTTGCTTTTAATAATGCATCAGAAAGCTGTTGTTTCACCTGCTCCACGCCGGTATTCCATGCAAAAGGCAATTGTAATTCAATACGTAATACATCACCGCCTTTTTCTACTTTCTTCAAAGTATTTAATGCGATTAAGTCTTTTTGCAAACTTGGGTGTTGGAATTGTTGGAAAACTTGCAGAACTTGAGATTGTTGTTCTGCTGTTAAATTTTCAGAAAAAGCAGTTGCCATAATATTCCTTTAATAGTAGTAGGTAGTAGAGTAAATTTGTCAGGGATATTCTACCCTTTTTACACCTCAAATGTTAAGCTAAAAGTATAACTAAACTAGAAAAAATCGCACTAATCGGGTAACATACTCGCAATTTTTGCAAAAAGAATAGAGAAAAATAATGACAACTCAACCTCGTAAAATTTTAGTCACTTGTGCATTACCTTATGCAAATGGCGCCATTCATTTAGGCCATATGTTAGAACATATTCAAGCGGATATCTGGGTACGTTTCCAACGTATGCGTGGCAATAAAATTCATTTTGTCTGTGCTGATGATGCGCACGGCACACCAATTATGCTTAATGCCGATAAATTAGGCATTACACCAGAAGAACTAATCGCAAAAGCAAAAGCTGATCACATGCGTGATTTTGCAGGTTTTAATATCAGTTTTGATAACTACCACTCTACTCACAGTAAAGAAAATAAACAAATCACTGCTGACATTTACAATAAATTAAAAGCAAAAGGCTTCATTAAAACGAAAGTCATTTCTCAGTTATTCGATCCTGAAAAGAATATGTTCTTACCGGATCGTTTTGTCAAAGGGACTTGCCCAAAATGTAAAGCCGAAGATCAATACGGCGATAACTGTGAGGTTTGTGCCTCTACTTATAGCCCAATGGATTTAATTAATCCACGTTCTGCAGTGTCAGGAGCAACACCAATCGTCAAAGAATCTGAACATTTCTTCTTTGACTTACCAGCTTTTAAAGGCATGTTAAAAGAATGGACTCGCTCTGGCTCACTTCAACCGGAAATTGCAAACAAAATGCAAGAATGGTTTGAAAGTGGTTTACAACAATGGGATATCTCTCGTGATGCACCTTATTTTGGTTTTGAAATTCCAGGTGCAAAAGATAAATTCTTCTATGTTTGGTTGGATGCGCCAATCGGCTACATGGCTTCTTTTAAAAATCTCTGTGATCGTGAAGGCATTGATTTTAATGAATTCTGGGGAGAAAACAGCGATGCTGAACTTTATCACTTTATCGGTAAAGATATCGTGTATTTCCACAGCCTATTCTGGCCGGCAATGTTAGAAGGGAGCGAATATCGCAAACCAACCAATGTATTTGCTCACGGTTATGTCACCGTAGATGGCGCCAAAATGTCAAAATCACGCGGTACATTTATCCAAGCTAGCACCTATTTAAATCACATTGATCCGGAATGTTTACGTTATTACTACGCAGCAAAATTAAACGATCGCATCGAAGATCTTGATTTCAACCTGGAAGATTTCGTTCAACGTGTCAATACGGATATCGTTAATAAACTAGTCAATTTAGCTTCTCGTAATGCAGGCTTTATCGCTAAACGTTTTGAAGGCAAATTAGCCGATAAATTAGAAGACGAAGCGCTTTTTGCTGAATTTACTGCACAAGCTGAACAAATTGCTGCTTATTATGAAAGCCGCGAATACAACAAAGCCATTCGTGAAATCATGACATTAACTGATAAAGCCAATAAATATATTGATGAAAAAGCCCCTTGGGTGATTGCGAAAGAAGAAGGCAAAGATGCCGAATTACAAGCGGTTTGCTCAATAGGTATCGAGCTTTTCCGTGTATTGATGTCTTACTTAAAACCGGTTCTTCCGAAACTGGCTGAACGTGCAGAAGCGTTCTTACAAACAGAACTGACTTGGGATAATATTGCACAGCCTTTATTAGGTCATCAACTTACTCCATTTAAAGCGCTTTTCTCTCGTTTAGAGAAAAAACAAATTGATGCTGTTGTGGAAGAAACCAAAGCACTTTTTGCTGAAGCAAATAAAGCGACAGAAAAAACAGCGGTAAAATCGACCGCACTTTCAAATGTTGAACCTATTGCTGACACTATTACCATTGATGATTTTGCTAAAATTGATATGCGTGTGGCAAAAGTACTGAAATGCGAAGCGGTACCAGAATCAAACAAGCTCTTACGTTTTGAATTAGATTTAGGTGACCACACTCGCCAAGTATTCTCTGGAATAAAAGCAGCTTACAACAAACCTGAAGAATTAGAAGGTCGTTTTGTTATTGTGGTTGCAAACCTTGCACCGCGTAAAATGAAATTCGGCGTATCAGAAGGGATGATTCTTTCTGCTGGTACTGGCGGAAGTGATTTATTCTTACTTTCAGCTGATAGCGGTGTCACTGCGGGTATGCAAGTAAAATAATTTACTATTTAGGCGACTTCGGTCGCCTTTTTTATTGCCAAACAGAGTTAAATACCCTACTATATCAATCAGCTATTTATCACGCAAATTAAAAGGAATTCATTATGACAAACGAACTTATCTGCTATAAACAAATGCCGGTTTGGACAAAAGATAAATTACCTAAAATGTTCCAAGAAAAACACAATACTAAAGTGGGAACTTGGGGCAAACTTACAGTGCTAAAAGGTAAACTTAAGTTTTATGAGCTAACCGAAGATGGCGATGTCATTGCTGAACATATTTTCACGCCTGAAAGCAATATTCCGTTTGTCGAGCCACAAGCCTGGCACCGAGTTGAAGCCCTTTCTGATGACTTAGAATGTACACTTGGTTTCTATTGCAAAAAAGAAGACTACTTCAGCAAAAAATACAATATGACCGCAACGCATGGTGATGTAGTTGATGCAGCTAAAATTATCAAACCTTGTAAAGTTTTAGATTTAGGCTGTGGACAAGGTCGTAATTCCCTTTATTTAAGCTTAAAAGGCTACGATGTGACCTCTTGGGATCACAACGAAAATAGCATCGCCTTCTTGAACGAAACTAAAGACAAAGAAAACTTGAATATTAAGACCGCTGTTTATGATATTAACACCGCCAATATTCAAGAAAACTACGACTTTATTATATCAACCGTGGTATTTATGTTCTTAAATCGTGAGCGAATTCCAGCCATTATTAAGAATATGCAAGAACACACCAACCCAGGTGGTTATAACTTAATTGTAGCAGCCATGTCCACGCCTGAAGTACCTTGCCCATTAGCCTTCTCATTTACATTCTCTGAAGGTGAATTAAAAGAATACTACAAAGATTGGGAATTCTTAGAATACAACGAAAATATGGGCGAGTTACATAAAACTGATGAAAACGGTAATCGCATTAAATTAAAATTTGCGACAATGCTAGCAAGAAAAAAATAATTCGCTAATTTAGAAAAGAAAATGACCGCACGTTGTCATATAAAGTGCGGTCATTTTCTATGGTATTTTAATTACTCTTCAATAGAACGTAATAATTCGTTGATACCCACTTTACCTAAAGTTTTTGCATCAACTTTTTTCACGATCACTGCACAATATAAGCTGTATTTACCACATTTAGATGGAAGGCTACCTGAAACCACTACAGAACCAGCAGGAACGCGGCCATAGAATACCTCACCTGTTTCACGATCGTAGATTTTAGTTGATTGACCGATGAATACCCCCATGGAGATCACACAACCATCTTCAACAATCACGCCTTCAACGACTTCAGAACGTGCACCGATGAAACAGTTATCACCGATAATAGTTGGGTTTGCTTGTAATGGCTCTAATACACCACCGATGCCTACACCACCAGATAAGTGAACATTTTTACCAATTTGTGCACATGAACCAACAGTTGCCCATGTATCAACCATGGTACCTTCACCCACATATGCACCGATATTTACATAAGATGGCATTAATACACAATTTTTAGAAATATATGCACCTTTGCGTACGGTTGCAGAAGGTACGACACGGAAACCTTCTTGAGCAAAACGCTCTTCTGTATAGTCAGCAAACTTCAATGCCACTTTGTCATAGTATTTGGTTTCTGCACCATCAATAATTTGGTTATCATTGATACGGAAAGATAATAATACCGCTTTTTTCAACCATTGGTGTGTAACCCATTCACCATCAATTTTTTCTGCAACACGGTATTTACCGCTATCTAATCCTTCGATCACTTCTTCGATTGCTGCACGAGTTTGTGCATCAACTGTTTTAGGGGTAATTTCCGCACGTTTTTCAAATGCAGCTTCAATAATTTGTTGTAAATTTGACATTTTGCTTCCTATTGTTGATGTGAAATAACGGTTGATAGTTGTATCATATTTTTGACTTTCAAGCAAAAAACAACCGCACTTTCTTTTGATTTAAAATATAAAAAAAGCGAACCTAATTATGGCTCGCTTTTTTTATTTTAAGTTTTAGTTAGTTGATAACAGAAACATTTAATGATGAACCGCCAACGATTCTCACACGACGACCTGCTTTAAAGCTAGGATCCGCTTTTTGAACTACCACGATCTCTTCTCTATTATCTTTTCTGATAACAAGTTCTGCACCATTAACTTGGCTCATTTTCTCTTCAATTTTGCTACCTGCAATGGCACCACCAATCGCACCAATAACACCTGCAATGGCTTGACCTGTACCGCCACCGATTGTACTACCAGCGATACCACCTAAAGCACCACCACCAACTGAACCAATTACACCATTGTTATCAGCTTGGATTTTAACAGGACGAACAGATACGATTGTACCATAGCTAATTGAACGCGCTTCTTTTGCTTGATCAGCTGTATAAACATCACCGCTAAAAATGTCAGTGTTTGCACAACCGGTTAAGCCGATAGACATTATAAGTGCTAATGCTACTGTTACTTTTTTCATAAAACTAACCTTCTAAAAATCTATTAGATTGGGTTTCTTGGAGACCAAGTAGAAACGTTTTTCACGCCTTGACCGTTGTCAGATACTTTCACACAAGCACCAGTTACTAAAGTTGAATCGTATTTGTGAACGATAACTTCGGTTTCACCTTCTTGTTTGTATGAGCAGTCGTTTTTACGAACGGTTAATTTTACATCATCACCTTGTAATTCGGTGAAGATAACTTGACCTTTATAAGCGCTTTCATCTTTTTGTGATTGAGATGAACAAGCTGATAAACCTAAACTTAATAAGACTGTTAATGCTAAGGTAATTTTTTTCATTACACTAAACCTCGAGTATTTTCTTTATTGTATAAGGATGAACCTTTATGCAAACGTGATTTTCTGTTTTATCAACAAAACTCACTGCAATTGATGGATTGGGCAATTGCTCCCCTTCCACCTTAGGTTCGCTCACCTTCATGGTTAATTGAGTTAGTTCCTTCCATAAAAATGTATTGCAAATCCGATTAACCCAATCCTCAACAGATTCATGAGATAAAAACGGCATTACAATTTCAATATGTTCCCAAGTTTCTTGGGGATATTGTTTATTTTTAGGAAACGGTAATTCAATAACATCGACAGGCTGACCAATGAAATCAACTGGCTCATCTAATTCAATCAAATAGATAGGACGCCCATTGACGATATTATCGCTTAAAATTCTACCGCACTTTAATAACTCTGTCAGCCAATTTTTTGCTTTTTCTTCACTATTTGCTCTTAAAGCTAAATGATCGATTTGGTAATCCCCTAAATTCACTTTCATAACGGCGGCTAATTGCTGAATTTTTTCCTGAAATAAAGGTAATTCTTGATAAAGTGCGGTCGATTTTTCCATTAAATTTGACATTTTCTCCTGCTCTTACTTTGAGAAATCTATAAACAACGGTATCATAGCCGATTATTTTCATTATTCAATTTCAAGATTAGGAAAAACCGTGAATATTCAATCTATTTTATCCGATAAAATTAAACAAGCGATGGTTGCCGCTGGAGCTGATGAACAATGCGATGCGCTTATTCGTCAATCTGGTAAACCCCAATTTGGTGACTACCAAGCAAACGGCATCATGGCTGCTGCTAAAAAGCTAGGTTTAAATCCACGTGAATTTGCACAAAAAGTTTTAGATCATGCTGATCTTTCTGATGTCGCTGAAAAAACTGAAATTGCCGGCCCAGGTTTTATCAACATTTTCTTAAATCCAACTTGGTTAGCGAATAATGTTTCTGCCGCATTAAAAGATCAAAATCTTGGTGTAAGCGCAAATGAAAAACAAACCATTGTAATTGATTATTCTTCACCAAATGTTGCGAAAGAAATGCATGTTGGGCACTTACGCTCTACCATTATCGGTGATGCCGTTGTTCGCACCCTTGAATTTTTAGGTCATAACGTTATTCGTGCTAATCACGTGGGTGACTGGGGAACTCAATTTGGTATGCTCATTGCTTATCTTGAAAAAATGGAAAATGAACATGCGAGCGAAATGGAACTTCAAGATCTGGAAGCGTTCTATCGCGAAGCGAAAAAACACTATGATGAAGATGAAGCGTTCGCTGAAAAAGCGCGTAACTATGTAGTGAAATTGCAAGGTGGGGATGAATATTGCCGCACGATGTGGAAAAAATTAGTTGATATCACCATGCAACAAAATCAACGCAACTATGATCGCTTAAATGTAACGTTAACCGAAAAAGATGTAATGGGTGAAAGCCTTTACAACCCGATGTTACCTGCTATCGTTGAAGATCTGAAAAAACAAGGTTTAGCCGTTGAAGATGAAGGGGCATTAGTGGTTTATCTTGATGAATTCAAGAATAAAGAAGGCGAAGCAATGGGCGTTATCGTTCAGAAGAAAGATGGGGGGTTCCTTTATACCACTACTGATATCGCAGCGGCTAAATATCGTTATGAAACCTTAAAGGCAGATCGAGCATTAGTGTTCTCTGATACTCGTCAAAGCCAACATATGCAACAAGCTTGGTTAATTACGCGTAAAGCAGGCTATGTACCAGACAGCTTCTCACTTGAACATAAAAACTTCGGTATGATGTTGGGGAAAGATGGTAAACCATTCAAAACTCGTACTGGCGGTACCGTAAAATTAGCAGATTTATTAGATGAAGCGATTGAGCGTGCAACTGTATTAATCAACGAGAAAAATACTAATTTATCTGACGATGAAAAAACAGCGGTTATTGAAGCGGTAGGTATTGGCTCGGTGAAATATGCGGATCTTTCTAAAAACCGTACTACTGACTATGTATTCGATTGGGATAATATGCTCAGTTTTGAAGGTAATACCGCACCTTATATGCAATATGCTTACACGCGTATTCGTTCTATCTTCAATAAAGCAGATGTAAATCCAACCGCACTTGCAGAAGCTAAGATTCAGCTTTCTGATGAAAAAGAACGTGCATTAGCCATCAAATTGCTTCAATTTGAAGAAGCCGTTCAAACGGTGGGCAAAGAAGGCACACCGCATATCCTCTGTGCTTATTTATATGAATTGGCAGGTGTGTTCTCCTCATTCTATGAACACTGCCCAATCTTAAATGCAGAAGATGAAAGCGTAAAATTAAGTCGTTTAAAACTCGCTTCTCTTACAGAGAAAACCTTAAAACAAGGTCTAGAGTTATTAGGCATTAAGACAATCGAAAAAATGTAAAAAAGAGCGGTCAATTTTGACCGCTCTTTTTCTTTATACATCTACTAAAATAAGTATCGCTGCTTCTCCGCCCCATTCTTTGGGAGCTTGGTGTAACGCTCGGACTTTAGGGTGCTGAACTAACCAACGTGGAATTTGTTTTTTCAACGTAAAGGTTCCATAGCCCGTCATGATGCTTGCGCAATAAACGTGTTCGTTTTCACAAGCTAACAGTAATGCCGCTAATTCCATTTTAGCTTGTTCACGAGTTAAACCATGCAAATCCAAAAATAATTCAGGTGAAAAATCGCCACGACGAAGTTGTTTCAATAAATGGCTATCTTCGCCTTCGCGTAAATATTTGATGACACCATCATGTTCATTTAACAAGGGTTCATATTCATCGGAAAAATAGAAAAGCGTATCTTCTTTTTCTCGAATATCACGTAAATGGGATTTTTTTTGACCGCTCTTTTGACGAGGTGCCACAAAGGTATCTTGCTTGATGGGTTTGATCCCTTTTGTTTCCGCCCGAAAAAGATCGAAATCATCTGGTTCTGTCATTATTTTTCTCAATTTGTTATTTTGCTTAATGATAGCACATCTATTCTATGGTATAACTAGCCAAAATTTTTATTGAGGCACAAAATGGAAACCTTACACAATCAAGAACTTGTTGCGACAATTTTAGAAGATAATGTGGCAAGTGAATTGACAACCATTCAAGATTTTTTACGCTGGACATACAGCACATTCAATCGTTCTGATATTTACTACGGGCAAGGCCATGACAATGCGTGGGATGAAAGTCTTCAATTAGTGCTTACAGGGCTTCAATTACCGCTCGATTTACCGCAAGATTTATTTGGCAGTAAACTCACTCCTTCAGAAAAAGAAACCTTAGTACAGTTAGTTTTAAGTCGAATTGAACAACGTGTGCCTGTCGCTTATTTAACGAATAGTGCGTGGTTCTGCGGATTAGAATTCTATGTGGATGAGCGTACGATTATTCCTCGCTCGCCAATTAGCGCATTAATCCAAAATAAATTTGCTCCACTTTTAAAATCAGAACCAAAACGTATTTTAGATCTTTGCACTGGCAGTGGTTGTATTGCAATCGCAACAGCTGAAGCCTTTCCTGAAGCTGAAGTGGATGCAGTCGATCTTTCTGTGGATGCGTTAAATGTGGTAGAAATCAATATTGCTCGCCACCAATTAGAACACCGTGTTTTCCCGATTCAATCAGATTTATTCCAAAATCTATTCGGTCAACAATATGATTTAATCGTGACCAATCCGCCTTATGTGGATGAAGAAGATTTGGCAGATATGCCGGAAGAATTCCATTATGAGCCTGAATTAGCCCTAGGTTCAGGGGTTGATGGTTTAGAAATTACAAAACAAATTTTAAAACAAGCACCGGATTATTTAACACCAAATGGCATGCTCGTTTGCGAAGTGGGCAACAGCATGGTAAGTCTCATCGAACAATATCCAGATGTGCCATTTGAATGGGTTGAACTAAAAAATGGCGGTCTAGGTGTATTTGCCATTAGCCGCGAAGATTTAGTGAAATATCACGATTCTTTTTAATCTCAAGTGCGGTTAAAAATCGTCGTGAATTTTGACCGCACTTAACCAATTACTGGCGCGCGTTCTTAACGCGTGCTTTTCTTTTTTTAATAACACAATGAATTTACAAAAACTTTTACTGACTCGTCGTTTCTTTTCTACCCTTGCATTCTTTTCCATGCAAACGGTATTTTTCATCTATTTACAAGGAAAAGGCTTAAGTAACAGTGAAATTGCCTTTTCGCTCTCGTTGCTTTTCTTTTGCAACCAAGCATTAGCCATTTTAGCTGGTATCTGGGGCGATCGTTTTGGACTGGCCAAAATGATGTTACTCGGCTGTTTTTTAGATGTGATTGCCTATATTTTCTTTCTCTCTGCAGACAATTACATTCTGCTTTTAATTGCTACCACCTGTTTTGGCTTAGGCAGCTGTTTGTTTGGTACCAATGCGAAAGCCTGCCTACTTGTACTCGCAGGTGAAGAATACAAAGAGAAAACTCGATTACAAGGAAAATATTTAAAAGTCACCTCCATGTCGTCTATGTTTGCGCCTTTGTTGGTGATTCCCTTTATCAAATACAATCACATTGAATGGTTGATTTGGGTCTGCTTTGCGATGGAAGCAGTTCTCTTTGCCTTAATGGTAAAACCGTTTTATCAAATCCAAACCTTGCAAACTTTAGTAAAATTTCGCTTTGCTCAAATTAAAGAAATCATCACCAAAGAATTTTTATTGGTGCATTTGATGTTGTTTATTCCCCTTTCCATTGCAACGTCATTCTTTGTGATCTTCCCGTTCCTGTTTGATAACAAATTAGGTATGCCGGAACACTCACCTATTGCACTTTTTGTGAACGGTTTACTGACAGTCTCATTACAAAGTTATTTTTCTCGAAAAATTAATTTAACGATTAAACAAACTCTATGGGTGGCGCCAATCTTGGCTGTTGGCATTATCTTGCCTTGGTTTATTACGTTGAAATATATTTCTCTGGTTTCTGCTTATATTTACTTGGTTATCTTCACGGTGATTGAAGTCTATGCCTTAACGGCAATGGCGAATTTATTAGTAAAATTTGATAATGGTACCAACCGAGGGTTTATCTTTGGTTCATCACGATTATTGCTTTCCATTGCAACAGTTATCGTCATGAACTTAGTGCCGCATTTATTTTTATTGTAAAAAAGAAACGGTCGGAATTCACATTAAATTCTGACCGCACTTTTATTTTTTTCTATGCTTATTTCACTTCTAATTCAACATTATCAAACAATTTCTTCACCGCGCTGTTATCACGCAATTTCTCGGCTTTCTCAACCATTGGGCGCGTTAAGTGTGGAGAGAAAAATTCAATAAAGTCATACATATAATTGCGTAAGAAAGTGCTGTGTTTAAACGCAATTTGCGTCATACTCGCACGGAACAAATGTCCTGCATCAATCGCCACTAAATCCTTATCTGCTGGCGTATGTGCCATAGATGCCATAATGCCCACACCTAATCCTAAACGCACATAAGTTTTAATCACGTCAGCATCCGTTGCGGTAAACACAATATTCGGCAAAATCCCCGCGCGATTAAACGCATAATCCAAATCAGACACACCGGTAAAACCGAAGGTATAAGTGACTAACGGATATTTCCCCAACTCCTCAACAGTAAGATTTTTCACTTTTGCCAAAGGATGGTCAGGTTTAACAATCACCGAACGATTCCACAAATAGCAAGGCAGTTGAATCAAATCATCAAAAAGGTACGGTGCTTCTGTTGTGATCGCTAAATCTACTTCACCCGAAATCAACGCATCGTGAATTTGCGTCGGTGAACCTTGATGAATATGCAAACTCACATCCGGATATTGTTTAGAGAAACGTTCCACTACGGCTGGCAGCATATAACGCGCTTGTGTATTGGTTGTCGCAATGCGCAACACGCCATGATTCGGACACGTATATTCATTGGCAACCGATTTAATGCTTTGCGCTTTCACCAAAAGCTCTCGAGCAATAGCGACGATCTTTTTACCCGCCGGTGTAATGGATTTAATGTGTTTACCATTACGCTCAAAAATCTCTAAACCTAATTCATCTTCTAACAAGCGAACTTGTTTACTGATACCAGGTTGAGAGGTATAAAGCGCATTCGCGGCTTCAGTCACATTTAAATTTTGGTTTACAATCTCAACAATGTAGCGGAGTTGCTGCATTTTCATCGCGAATACCACCTATTTTTTATAGCGTTTACTTAACTCAGTATAACGTTTTACTGCTTTACGAATTTGACCTGATTTTGGTCGACGATGAGGTTTTGTCACGTCTAATTTGGTTTCGGTTTCTGGTGGCAAGCCCACTAATTCACGTAGATAGTTGACATTTTCCAGATCCATTTCTTCCCAGCCACCACGCGGTAAGCCTTTCATTAGCTTAATGTTGCCGTAACGAATACGAATTAAGCGGCTCACTTGAATACCTTGTGATTCCCATAAACGTCGGACTTCACGGTTACGACCTTCCATTAAAGTCACGTCATACCATTGATTAATCCCAACACCGCCCGCAAATTTGATTTCTTTGAAATTGGCTGGACCATCTTCCAACTGCACACCTTTACGTAAACGCGCTAACATGGCATCGTCCACTTGACCAAATACACGCACGGAATATTCACGCTCAACTTCACGGCTTGGGTGCATTAAACGGTTCGCTAATTCACCATCTGTTGTGAAAAGTAATAAGCCCGAAGTATTAATATCTAAACGACCGACTGCAATCCATCTTGCGCCATTTAAGCGTGGTAAACGATCGAATACGGTCGGACGACCTTCAGGATCACTACGAGTACAAAGTTCGCCTTCAGGTTTGTAATACATTAATACACGGCATACTTCTTTTTGTGCTTGTTGAAGATTGATGATACGACCATCAATACGAACTTTTACACCTGAATGTACATCGATACGATCGCCCAGGGTCGCCATTTTGCCATCAACACTCACACGATTTTCAGCAATCATCGCTTCAATTTCACGACGAGAGCCTTGTCCTGCACGCGCAAGCACTTTCTGTAATTTTTCACCTTCTACAGTTGATTGACGAGAGGGTTTAGCTACCTTAGCTTTAGAGGTTGATTTTGTGTCAGAATTGACCGCACTTTTACGTTCTTTACGCTCAAAGTGCGGTTGCTTTCCCGCTTGTTTTTCACGTTCTTGTCTGACTGGTTTTTGAATAGGTTTCATTTGTTTTCCTTTGTCGCTTTCCCAAGCGTCTAAAATAAGTTAAATGAAAGGAGCGGTACTACCACTTCCTTCACGTAAAATCACTGGCGATTCTTCCGTTAAATCCACCACCGTTGTTGGCTCTTGACCTAAATAGCCACCATGAATAATTAAATCCACTTGACGTTCTAAACATTCACGAATCTCTTCTGGATCGGAATAAGTCATATGTTCATTATCAGGCAACATCAGTGAACAAGATAGAATCGGTTCACCTAATGCCTTCAATAAATCTAAGGCAATTTGGTTATCTGGCACTCGCAATCCAATAGTCTTGCGTTTTGAGGTCATTAATCGGCGTGGAAGTTCTTTCGTTGCCGTCAAAATAAAAGTATAACGCCCCGGTGTATTGTTTTTAATTAAGCGATAAGCCACATTACTGACCGTTGCATAGGTTGAAAGCTCGGATAAATCGCTACATACCAATGTAAAATTATGCCCTTCTGGCAATTTACGAATCGCCACAATACGATCCATCGCATGTTTATCACCGATCATACAGCCTAAGGCATAGCCCGAATCTGTCGGGTACACAATGACACCACCTTGACGCAAGATTTCTACCGCTTGATTAATCAAACGCGCTTGCGGATTTTCAGGGTGGATATAGAAAAATTGGCTCATAATTTTGTCCTTAAAAAACTGACGAGATTATACACCGATTTGGATGCAGGTTATAAGAATTTGTTATAAAAAAACGACCGCACTTTGAAAACTAATCCAAAGTGCGGTCCATTTTTTTAAGTATTTTATTTCAATAATTCCCGGAGGGCTGAACCGATTTCAGCAAGACTTCTCACCGTTTTCACGCCAGCAGCTTCAAGTGCAGCAATTTTATCTTCTGCCGTCCCTTTTCCACCGCTGATAATCGCGCCCGCGTGTCCCATACGCTTACCTTTTGGCGCCGTCACGCCTGCGATATAAGCCACTACCGGTTTCGTCACATGAGATTTAATAAACGCTGCCGCTTCTTCTTCTGCAGAGCCACCGATTTCACCAATCATCACGATAGTTTCAGTTTCAGGATCTTCTTGGAAACGTTTTAGAATATCAATGAAGTTGGATCCTGGAATCGGATCGCCGCCGATCCCGACACAAGTAGATTGACCCAAACCTTCATCTGTCGTTTGTTGTACCGCTTCATAAGTCAAAGTACCTGAGCGAGAAACAATCCCTACTCTGCCTTTTTTATGGATATTGCCTGGCATAATCCCAATCTTACATTCATCTGGTGTAATCACACCTGGGCAATTCGGGCCGATCATCACGACACCCGTTTCATTTAATTTTTGTTTTACCAATAGCATATCCAATGTTGGGATGCCTTCTGTAATACAGACCACTAATTGAATACCTGCATCAATGGCTTCTAAAATAGCATCTTTACAAAATGGTGCGGGCACATAAATCATGGTTGCCGTAGCCCCTGTAGCTTGCACGGCTTCACGCACTGTATTAAATACCGGCAAACCTAAGTGCGTTGTTCCGCCTTTATTCGGTGAAACGCCACCCACTAACTTTGTGCCATAAGCCAATGCTTGCTCGCTGTGAAATGTCCCTTGCGCACCAGTGAAACCTTGGCAAATTACTTTTGTCTCTTTATTAATTAAAATCGCCATGATTATTCTCCTTTTGCCGCTTTCACTGCTGCTTGTGCAGCTTCTTGTAAACTATGTGCTGCAATTAAATTCACACCACTTTCAGCTAAAATTGCTCTGCCTTGTGGGGCATTGGTTCCTTCTAATCGAACTACAACTGGCACTTTTACACCGATTTCTTGAATCGCCGCAACGACCCCTTCAGCAATAAGATCGCAACGTACAATTCCACCAAAAATATTCACTAAGACAGATTTCACATTTTTATCCGTAAGAATAATCTTGAAGGCCTCTGCCACGCGCTCTTTTGTCGCACCACCACCAACATCAAGGAAGTTTGCGGGATTACCGCCATATAATTTCACGATATCCATGGTTCCCATGGCAAGCCCGGCACCATTGACCATACAGCCAATATCCCCTTCCAAAGCGACATAGTTGAGCTGATATTTTTCTGCTTCTGCTTCCCGTGCATCACTTTGACTTAAATCGCGTAAAGCTAATAAATCAGGATGTCGATAAAGTGAGTTATCATCTATGCCCACTTTCGCATCTACACAAATTAAATTACCCTCTTTCGTCACCACGAGTGGATTGACTTCAACTAAAGAAAAATCTTTTTCGATAAAAAGCTGAGCAAGTTTTACAAAAATCTCGGCAAATTGTTTATTTTGTTCGCCACTTAAACCGAGTTTAAAGGCCAATTCACGACCTTGATATGGCATTCCTCCCACAAGAGGATCATCCATACCGATAATTGTAAGATCTATCTTCTGCTCCTTTGCAAACGCTGCAAGCTTGTCAAATTCCATAGCCGTAATAGGAACACATTCAGCTATCTGACCGATTCCGGCATTACCCGGGGCGCAGAATATCTTGTCAACCCTCTTACTCTGTGCACATTTCCATGCTATCGCATGCTCTCTTCCACCACTACCAACAATAAGAATTCTCATAACTGTTCCTTTCTGTCTGAAACTTTAGCAATACTGTCCGGCACCTCTTGTCCGGACAGCACATTTTATCATTGTTCAATTACAGTCTTACCGTCAATTACCTTGACCTTCCCCTGTGCTATCAAATCAATAGCCTGAGGAAGTATCACCCATTCAGCCTGCTCCATGACACGTCTCTGGAGTGTCTCCGGCGTATCATCCTGCTCAATCATAACAGGCTTCTGTAAAATTATAGGACCTGTGTCCGTTCCATCGTCCACAAAATGAACGGTTGCACCTGTCACCTTAACTCCTCTGCCAAGAGCCGCCTCATGGACATGAAGCCCGTAGTGACCCTTTCCGCAGAACGAAGGTATTAGTGATGGATGTATATTTATAATTCTGTTTCTGTACTCATGTATCATCTTGACAGGTACAATTACAAGATAACCTGCAAGGACGACAAGATCAATAGATCGGAAGAGCGTCGTGTAGGGAAAGAGTGTAGATCTC
>OGKR01000742.1_pt1 | contig 30853 bp, 27 predicted proteins | sample 1572431 | NCBI WGS metagenome assembly OGKR01 (sample SAMEA2582079, study PRJEB24529) | metagenome | biome: Human gut stool | place: China | collected 2011 | reverse complement strand
CCGTTTCTTGCGCACACAGGAACAATATCAACGAAATCAAGTTCCTTTCTGTAGCAGTCAATAACCGGTAGAATCTCCTCTTTCTTAATTGTGTCAGTCTTATTGATAACAAGAACTATAGGAGTCTTACACTCTTTAAGCTTCTCAACGATATGCTCCTCGGCAGCTCCAAGATGTGTTGTAGGCTCAACAAGCCAGCATATAAGGTCAACCTCACTGATTGTCTTCTCTGCCGCACCAACCATGTATTCACCAAGCTTGTTCTTAGCCTTGTGGATACCCGGAGTATCAACGAAAACAATCTGTCCTCGCTCATCAGTGTATACAGTCTGTATTCTGTTTCTTGTAGTCTGAGGCTTGTTAGAAGTAATCGCAATCTTCTGTCCGATTATCTGATTCATAAGTGTTGACTTACCAACATTAGGTCTTCCTATAAATGTTACAAAGCCTGTCTTAGTTCTTGTGTTCTCTGCCTTAGCACCCCCGGTAATTCCACTGGCTGCAAGCATCTCATCTAAATTCATACATTCTTCCTTTCTATTATCCCTGCACCTTGATAAGTGGCTGTATCTTATCAAAAAGCTCACTCTCTTTATTGATTTCCTTGCTGCTTCCCACAACGCAGAAATAATTCTCATCCATTGCACATCTTACAAGTGGAGCAAGCTCTCTTATTCTTTCTACATTACAGTCAAGAACCTGACCTCTTTCTTTCTTGAGTGATTCATAATCTGTGTTACAGATGTATGCACCAAATGATCTTGTTCCCTTTGCTGCCGGATTCATAGGTGTATCTATATCACCGATTGTTCCTATTATGAACTTGACCATATCCCTGTCGCTTACATCAAAATGTTCAAGATAGTCTGCTGCATTTTCATATATATCGTTAGTCTTTCTTAAGTTAGGGTCTCTGTAAGAAACCATATACATGTCACCGTTTCTGTAAGAACCGCTCATGCAACCGTATGCGCCGCCTTTAACTCTTACATTAATCCAGAGATAATCATACGAGAATATAACCTTAAGCACTCTTAATGCTCCTGTGTATTCATATCCTCCATCCCTGAAATTGCCACATCTTGCAACATACTGAACCTGTGAAGCTGAAGTATATCCTGTCTTGACATTTGCAGGTGTGTACTTTCTTTCGCATGCTGGCATGTCCGATTTTTTCAATTCTTCCGCATACTTTCCGAAGGCAGGTGCAAATGCATCATATCCTTTATCATCAGCAGTAAAGCTGACAATAATATTCTCTTTGTGGAATATATAATCGACAAGTTTGCTTAACTTATCTGAGATATCTTCCTTAAGCTCATCAAACTGTGAGTCAAGCTTCTGTATAAGCTCATAGAACCCATATCCTCTCATCTCGTTAGAATAATATGCATTTCTTGAGAACTGTGCCATACCTGCAAGCATTGCTGTTGAATGTCCTGCACTTGTCATTGTGCTTTCCATTCTTGACTTAAGCTTCGCAATTATCTCTTTAAGTCTCTTATAATCTGAGAACTTTGTCTTATATATAATTTCATTCATCATATCAAGGACGAACTGGATATTGTCATAGAGAACCTTACCCTTAACCTCATACATGATAGTACATTTGTCAAAATCCTTATTATCTGTGTATATGGCAGCATCAGTTGAGATTCCACCACAGTTAATATTGATTTCATTTGTCAGCTCTGTATATGTGTACTTTTCAGTATCCATAAGTCCAAGAACCGAGCTTAAAAGTCCGATATATGGAAGCAGTTCATCAGGCACATTCTTACAGTCGTAGCACATCATTATATATGCAATTCCATTAGTGAACATATTGTGGTGGATTACATCAACACCACCAATCTTCTTAGGGTCAATATATAACTTAGCCGGCTCTCTTGTGATATCCTTTAACTCAAGCTGTGGAATCTTCTCAAGATCCTTCTGGCTTGAAGGTGTATCCTGATATTCCTTTAATGCCTTTGTCTGCTTAACAAGCTCTTCCAGTTCTTCCTTGGAAAGTGTTGCCTTATACTTTGCAAGCTGCTCTGCTTCCTTTGCTTCCTTCTCCTCTGCAAGTCCATGCTTTGGAACAAGGCTTAACACTACCTCATGATTATTATTAATAATATTGTCTTCAATGAATTTCTCAAAGAAGCCGTTCTCTGAATTCTTCTTGATTATTTCAAATGTCTCTCCTGCCTCAACATGAATGAATGGCTTGTTCTCATCATAAAGCCAGCTGTCCATCATTGTGAGATAATACATAAGTCCCTTTGGATATGGTCCAAAATCAGCTTCTCTGTATTTGAATTCGTAATAGTTGATTCCTGCCTTAACCATTCTCTTGCTAAGACCGTTCTTAACAATATCAGAAAGCGTGTCTTCAACAACACCCACAAATCTGTCTCTGTCACTTTCATTCGCATTCTTAGTAATAATTGAATACACCGGCTGATACACAGAAGTCTCTAACACACTATACACATCTGTTCCAATTCCGGCATCAATAAGTGCCTGCTTAAGCGGAGCACCCGGTGCCATGATAAGTGCATAATCAAGAATCTGTAATGCAAGATAGCTTACTGGGTCTGTTGATGTTCCGATAACAACATTGTAAGAAAGATAAGTGTTATCCTCCTCTGGCTCATCATCAGTAATTGCATACTCTCTTGTCTCATACTTAGGTGCGTCAAATGCTTTCTGGAAAGTTACCTCGGCATCTATATTGACATCATTCTTATCAAAAGCTGAGAGGTATTCGTTATTAAGATATTCAAGCCTCTCATCAACATCAATATCTCCGTACAGATAGATATAACTGTTCACAGGATGATAATATTCCTTGTGATACTTAATGAAATCTTCATACTTAAGCTGTGGTATAGCCTCAGGGTCACCACCGGATTCATTCTTGTATTCAGAATCAGGGAAGAGTGATACAAATGTATATCTTGAAAGCACATCATCTGCTGAAGAATACACACCCTTCATCTCATTAAATACAACTCCGTTATAAGCAAGCTCTCCATCTACATCTTCAAGCTCATAATGCCAGCCTTCCTGCTTGAATATCTCCTCATGCTCATACATTGCAGGATAGAATACCGCATCCATATAGACATCCATAATATTCTTGAAATCTGCCATATTGCAGCTTGCAACAGGATATACTGTCTTATCCGGATAAGTCATTGCATTAAGAAATGTGTTAAGAGAACCCTTGCATAGTTCTACAAATGGGTCTTTAACCGGATATTTTCTTGAACCACACAAGGTAGAATGTTCAATTATATGCTGCATTCCCGTGTCATTATCCGGTGGTGTCTTAAAACCTATAGAAAATACCTTGTTATCATCATCATTAGAAATAATTGCAACTCTCGCACCTGATTTCTTATGCTTTAATAAAAGTCCTACAGAATTAAGGTCATTAAGCTTTTCAATGTTCACAAGCTCATATGCACCGTAATCTTTATTAAGTTCGTTATATCTTGTCTCTAAATTCATATTACTGCTTTAATCTCCAATCTTTACAATAAGGAATTATACATATAAATATAATACCCCACAATGTAGGATTTTACCACATTGTGGGGTGAGTGTAAACTTACATTACATATGTAAGCTATAGTATTTATTTGCCGAAAAGACCTTTCTTCTTACCGTGTCTTTCATTGCCTGTAAGCGCCTTTTCATATGCCATAAGTGCGTCCTTCTGCTCCTGATTAAGCTTTGTAGGAATATCAACTATTAAAGTGATATAATGATCGCCTCTCTGTGCTGCATTTCTTACACTTGGCATACCTTTGCCTTTAAGTCTTACTCTTGTACCTGATGCTGTTCCCGGCTTAACTTCGTACAATACTTCTCCATCAACAGTCTTAACCTTGATTTCACCGCCAAGTACCGCTGTTGGATAGCTTATTACAACATTAGAGAATATATTGTATCCGTCTCTTTCAAATTCTGTGCTTGCTGAGATAATAACAGCAACTAAGAGGTCACCTCTTGGTCCGCCATTAACTCCCGGCTCACCTTTGCCCTGTATACGTACGCACTGGCCATTATCGATACCAGCTGGGATATTGACTTCAATAGTCTTCTTGCTGCTTATATAGCCTGTTCCGTAACAATCCGGACACTTCTCCTTAATTATCTTACCAGTTCCATGACAGTCAGGACATGGCTGCTGGCTTCTTACCATTCCAAGGAATGACTGCTGTGTGAAAGTTACCTGTCCACGGCCACCACATTTGCTACAGGTCTCTGGTGATGTACCAGGCTTAGCTCCTGTACCGTGACAGCTTGAGCACTCATCCTTTAATGTAACATCTATCTTCTTGGTTGTTCCCCTTACTGACTCGTCAAATGTAATTCTTACATTAACTCTTACATCAGCACCTCTTCTTGGTCCATTGCTGTTTCGTCTGCTTCCGCCGCCTCCGAACATACCGCCAAAGAGATCTCCGAAAATATCTCCCATGTCACCAAAATCGAAATCGAAGCCACCTGCTCCAGCTCCACCTGCTCCGCCTTCAAATGCGGCATGGCCAAACTGGTCATACTGTCTTCTCTTTTCAGCATCGCTTAACACCGCATAAGCTTCAGAAGCCTCTTTGAATTTTATTTCAGCTTCTTTATCCCCTGGATTCATATCAGGATGATATTTCTTTGCAAGTTGTCTGTATGCTTTCTTAATAGCAGCGTCATCGGCATCCTTAGGCACGCCAAGGACTTCATAATAATCTCTCTTATCTGCCATGATTGCTTCCTCTTTCTTATTTAATCAACAGAAACTGCACGGAGTTTACACCCCATGCAGTCCTTATTCCAGTCAGTTATTGCTGACAATTAAACCTCTTTGTAATCTCCGTCAACTACATCATCACCGTATGGAGCTGAACCATTAGAAGCACCAGCACCCATATCAGGACCTGCACCTGCTCCCATGTCTGGGCCTGCACCACCAGCAGCCTGCTGTGACTCATATAACTTAGCAAAAAGCTTCTGAGCACTTTCCATAAGTTTTTCCTTGGCAGCCTTGATTTCATCAACCTGTGCATCTGTCATGTTTTCTGGGTCAGAACCATCAACAAGTGCCTTTAATGCGTTAAGGTCAGTCTCAACTGCAGCCTTGTCAGAAGCATCAAGCTTGTCGCCTGCCTCATCCATAGCCTTCTGTGTCTGGAATACCATTGAATCAGCTTCGTTACGTGCATCAATAGCATCCTTACGCTTCTTATCCTGAGCCTCGAACTCAGCAGCTTCCTTAACTGCCTTATCGATATCTTCATCAGACATGTTAGAACCAGCAGTAATTGTGATGTGCTGTTCCTTACCTGTTCCAAGGTCCTTAGCAGATACATTTACAATACCATTGGCATCGATATCAAATGTAACTTCAATCTGTGGAACACCTCTTCTTGCTGGAGGGATACCATCAAGTCTGAACTGTCCAAGTGACTTGTTATCTCTGGCAAACTGTCTTTCACCCTGTACAACGTTGATATCAACGGCTGTCTGGTTATCAGCAGCTGTAGAGAAAATCTGGCTCTTCTTTGTAGGAATAGTTGTATTTCTCTCAATAAGTCTTGTAGCAATACCACCCATTGTCTCGATTGAAAGTGAAAGTGGTGTTACATCAAGAAGAAGGATATCACCAGCACCTGCATCACCAGCTAACTTACCACCCTGGATAGAAGCACCGATAGCTACGCACTCATCTGGGTTAAGAGTCTTGCTTGGCTCATGTCCTGTTAATGACTTAACCTTATCCTGTACAGCAGGGATTCTTGTAGAACCACCAACTAATAATACCTTTGAAAGCTCTGAAGCTGTAAGACCTGCATCTGAAAGTGCATTCTTAACTGGCTCTGCAGTCTTTTCTACAAGGTCATGTGTTAATTCATCGAATTTAGCTCTTGTAAGAGTCATCTCAAAGTGCTTTGGTCCTTCAGCTGTAGCTGTGATGTAAGGAAGATTGATTTCTGTCTGAGTTGTGCTTGAAAGTTCCTTCTTAGCCTTCTCAGCTGCTTCCTTAAGTCTCTGAAGAGCCATTGTATCCTTAGAAAGGTCAACGCCTTCCTTAGCCTTGAAATCATTTAACATATACTGTGTAACAGCATTATCGAAATCATCACCACCAAGCTTGTTATTACCAGCTGTAGCAAGAACTTCAATTACACCATCACCGATTTCGATAATAGACACATCGAATGTACCACCACCTAAATCGTAAACCATAATCTTCTGCTCATGCTCATTATCAAGACCATAAGCTAAAGCTGCTGCTGTAGGCTCGTTGATAATACGCTTTACATCAAGACCTGCAATCTTACCAGCATCCTTAGTAGCCTGACGCTGTGCATCGTTGAAGTAAGCAGGAACTGTTATAACTGCCTCTGTAACCTTCTCACCAAGATAATTCTCTGCATCTGACTTTAACTTCTGTAAAATCATAGCTGAGATTTCCTGTGGAGTATATTTCTTTCCATCAATCTCAACCTTGTAATCTGTACCCATATGTCTCTTGATAGAAGAGATTGTCTTATCAGCATTAGTAACTGCCTGACGCTTTGCAGGATCACCTACAAGTCTCTCTCCTGTCTTTGAAAATGCAACTACTGAAGGAGTAGTTCTTAAACCTTCTGCGTTAGCGATAACAACTGGCTTACCACCTTCCATTACAGCTACGCAAGAATTAGTTGTACCTAAATCAATACCAATAATCTTTCCCATAATAAAATGTCCTTTCTATAATTAAATTGATTAATACCTTGTGTTACATATGCTTTCTGGCTTATCGCTAGTTAGCAACCTTGACCATGCTGTGTCTTATAACCTGGTCTCTGTATGTGTAGCCCTTCTCAAACTCTTCAACTACGATGTTCTCTCCAACTGAATCATCCTCAACATGCATTACTGCATTGTGAAAATCCGGATTGAACTCACCGCCTAAAGCTTCAATAGGCTTAACATCTGCATCCTCAAGCATCTTTAAAAGCTGCTTGTGAACCATATCCATTCCCTTTGCGAATGGAGTTTCAAGTTCCTCATCTGTCACACTCTTAAATCCTCTGTCGAAGTTATCAACAATAGGTAAAAGCTTCTTAATGATATCTGAGGCTCCCATCTCGAACATAGTAGATTTCTCTTTCTCTGTTCTCTTTCTGAAATTATCAAACTCAGCCATCTGCCTCTTTACTCTGTCCTGAAGTTCTTCTATAACTGCATCCTTAGGATCTTTCTTCTTAGAGCTCTCAGTGCTCTCATCCTGTGCCTCGGCCTTGTCTGATTCATCAGCTTCACATGTATTCTGACTTTCATCAGCCTTACATTCTGATTCGCAGTTGCAGGCTTCTTCTTTCTTAGCATCAGTCTCCTGATTCTTTACTTCATCCTGAACTGTCTCTTCTGATTTCTTTTTCTTTACATCCTTTGACACTTCAATACCAACCTTTCCTAAGTTTTCTTAAATACATCATCCAAATGCGTCTGCATCTCTTTTAAGGTATCAACAACCTTTTCATAATCCATACGCTTCGGTCCAATAATACCAATTGTTCCCTTCATTCCATCCTGCAATTCATATGTGGCTGTTACCACACTACAGTCCTTCATGGACTCAACCGGTGTTTCATTTCCTATATATACCTGAATGCCGTGGTTATCATCTTCAGTCTTATCTGAATCATCCTTGTCATTAACAAGTCCAGACAAGCCCTGTTTTTCCTCCAAGGCATATATAAGCTCACTTGCTTTCCCGGAATCACTAAGCTCCGGATACTTGAATATGTTAGTTGCGCCGCTTGTGTATATCTTCAGGTCGTCAGCCTTACTTATAGTCTCAACAATCGCGTCTAACACTTCTTTAACAATACCCATATGCTCACCTGCCTGGCTCTCCATCTTGGATATAAGTCCCAGATGCATCTCCTGCAATGTAAGACCTGTGAGTGTTGTATTAAGAAGAAGATTAAGCTTCAGAAGATTCTCTGGTGAAATATCCTCGCTGATAGTTATAACCTTGTTCCTTATAAGATTACCTTCCATAACAATAACAGCAAGAAGCTTATTCGGTTCAAGCTGTGAAAGCTGAACAAATCTTAACTTATTACCAGTTACCTTAGGAGTTGTTATCATCGTGGCATAATTAGTATTATTCGCCAGAACCTTTGCTACATTCTGAAGAAGCTCCTCTACTCTGTCTACCTTCTCTGATAAGGCATCCTTCATAGAATCAAGTTCTTTCTCTTTATCACCAACCTGCTGTTCTCTTAAGGATATCTCTTCCTCTTTCTGGGCCATTAAATCGTCAACATATAATCTGTAACCCTTATCAGTTGGAATTCTTCCAGCAGAGGTATGTGGCTGTACAATGTAGCCAAGCTCTTCTAAGTCTGCCATCTCATTCCTTATAGTTGCTGAACTTAGCTGTAAGTCAGTCAGCTTGGAAATCGTTCTTGAGCCAACCGGTTCTCCGGTATCAAGATAATTCTGAATAACAGCTTTAAGTATCTTAACCTTACGGTCATCCAGTCGTCCATCCGTCTCCATGGCATCCTCTCCTTTCATCTTGTTAGCACTCATTAAGTTGGAGTGCTAATATCGATACATTTAAGATATCACTACCCTAACATGATGTCAACAACAATATTTCTTTTTTCTATAAATAATTTATAAATTTATTGAACAGAATCTTAACATACTATATAATTCAGCTATAAATATCATTATTATATATAGAGATATTTACCAAGGAGTTACAATGAAAAAGCACAGTTCAAAAAAAACTTTTTTAAAGATTCTGCTTATACTTTCTCTTATCGCTGCATCTGTTACAATATTATCATTCCTTATTGATATGAAAAATTCTTCTCCTGATAATGTAAGTATTAACATAACACAAGTTGGGACTATTTCATCGGATGATTTATCGCGTGGGGAAGTTAATAATTCTGACAATTCACAGGAAGATAATAAAAATAATAATTCAGAGGATTCTTATAAAGATTTTCACAATACAATTCACTCTGAAAATGAACTAAAAGAACTACTGGCATCCGGAAGAAAAGCATATATAGATAATTTTCCGTGTCTGAATCAGTTACCGGAGCTACCTACCGGCTGTGAAGTCACTTCACTCACTATGGTTCTTAACTATCTTGGATATGATGCTGATAAAACTGATATTGCAGCTAATTATCTAGAAAAAGGAGACTATCCTGATGCTAATCCCAACACCACATTTGTAGGAACACCTTTTGATAAAGCTTCTTATGGATGTTTTGCTCCTGTAATCACTGATTGTGCCAATCTGTATGGCGCCCATGCCGTTAATATATCAGGTGCCTCAATTGATCAGTTCTGCCAGTATGTTGAGAACGGGCAGCCTGTTATTGTCTGGGCAACTATGAATATGGAGTCCACTGATTATGGTTCTTCTGTATGGATTGCTAAGGATGGTCAGCTTGTTATCTGGCCCGGTATGGAACACTGCCTTGTTATGATTGGATTTGATTCTGCCAAAAATGAAGTATATATGGCGGATCCTCTTAACGAAAGTATAACAACCTATAATTTTTCTGTATTTTATCAAAGATGGCTTGAACTTGGCTGTCAGGGAGTAATTGTTGACAGATAAACAAAAAATCTCCGGACCATTATTACACAGTCCGGAGATTTTTATATTTTCATTAGATTCCAAGAATCTTCTTAACTTCATCACACATCTTATCAGAATCGCATACAGTATCATGAAGAACTGGTGCTGTTCTGATTTCTTCAATTGCGTTAGGAACTTTGACATTGCTTATCTTGCTAAGCTCATCTACAAGTTCGAAGTCTCCCATTGAATCATATTTGGAATCAATAGCATTCATAACGCTTCTTGTAAACTTATATGGGCTTGCTGTTGAAGCAATAACTGTCTTAGTTGTATCGCCTGTTTCTTTTCTGTACTTATCATATACAGTTGCAGCAACTGATGTATGTGTATCAATTACATATCCGCAATCTTCATATATCTTCTTGATTGTAGCTGCGTCCTCTGCCTCTGTAGCATAATTGCCATAGAAGTCAGCTAACTGTGCTTTCATATCATCTGTAATCTTGTACTTTCCTTCTGACTTTAATGATGCCATAAGTTCTGCATTCTTAGCTGCATTATTACCGGCAATTCTGTATATAAGTCTCTCAAGATTACTAGAGATAAGGATATCCATAGATGGTGAAGTTGTAAGAACGAATTCTCTGTTTCTGTCATACTCACCTGTTGCGAAGAAATCATATAATACCTTATTCTCATTAGATGCGCAGATAAACTTATTAATAGGAAGTCCCATATTCCTAGCATAGAATGCAGCTAAGATATTACCAAAGTTACCTGTAGGAACAACTACATTTATCTTCTCGCCATCCTTAATCTCTCCATTAGCTAATAACTTGGCATACGCATATACATAATAAACAATCTGTGGAACAAGTCTTCCGATATTGATTGAATTAGCTGATGAGAACTGGAATCCGGCATCATTCATAACCTTCTCCAATTCCTTATCAGAGAAAATGTTCTTAACACCTGTCTGTGCATCATCAAAGTTACCCTTGATTCCGATTACATATGTATTATCACCCTTCTGGGTTACCATCTGCTTCTCCTGAATTGGGCTTACACCATTCTTAGGATAGAAGACGATAATCTTAGTCCCAGGAACATTAGCAAATCCAGCTAAAGCTGCCTTTCCTGTATCTCCTGATGTAGCTGTAAGAATGACAATTTCATTCTTAACATTGTTCTTCTTTGCAGAAGTTGTAAGAAGATGTGGAAGTATAGAAAGTGCCATATCCTTGAAAGCTATTGTAGCTCCATGGAAAAGTTCAAGGAAATATTCATTCTCAACTTTAACAAGTGGAGTCATCTCCTCTGCATCAAACTTAGAATCATAAGCTCTGTCTATACAGCTCTTAAGTTCTTCCTCTGTAAAATCATCAAGCATAAGCTTCATAACTTCATAAGCAACTTCCTTATAATTCATCTTAGACAACTCTTCTAAGCTTTTATCTAATGATGGAATACTCTCTGGTACAAAAAGTCCTCCGTCCGCTGCAAGACCCTTTAATATAGCCTGTGATGCAGTAACCTTAACACTGTCATCTCTGGTACTTCTGTAGAACATGCTCATCTTTAATACACCTCATAATTAATATAGTGTGCCTGCGTTGACATCGCAGGCTTTTGATATTATACAACAGACTTCTGTACAAAAACAATACCCTTATGTACGAAATACATTTTAAAATAATATTACTTTCCAGTTACAGGTACACACATCAGCACATATAACACCTCTTCTTCATCTTCATACGCCTTGCTTATAACAATTCCTGTCACGTCTCCTGCCACTTTAAGATTATGTTCTTTCATATATGTAATATGCTTTCCAATCATAATCTGACGAACCTCATCATCAGACTTTTCACTCATCAAGCTTAATTTTGCTGGAATTCTTGAGATTCCCATAACAGATGGCTTGGCTGTATAATGCCTTGCATAGTCATTAGTCTTAAGACTGTACTTCTCAACATGCTCCTCTTTTACAGCAATTCCACAGCATATAGTAAATCTGCCCTCTTCAATCTCTTCCTTTGGAATCATATATATGTGTTGTAATTCAGGAGAATTATACAGAAATTCTTTCACCTGCAATAACCGTTCCGGCTCCTGAAGCAGTTTTTCACCATATTTGTACAGAACAAATCTTAAGTCAAGGCTGTTCTTCTCATATATGTCCGAATTGACTGCAGCCTTATTCATCAGCACATAATCATCTTTCAGCCTGTGCCTTAAATATGTCATATACGCAATCTGCCTGTCCATCTCATCCATGCGTTCCTTGTATGCCTCAATAGACTGTTCTAATGAAAAATGCTGCATCTTTGCTATCTGTTCATGTGAAAAACCATACTTTACATGCATCTTGGCATTAAGCACACCGAATATTCCGTCATCATCATAATACCTGTATCCACTGTTTTCATCGCGTACAGCCGATATATAACCCATATCCTCATATCGTCTGACAGTATTAGTAGACACATCTAATAGTTTTGCCAAATCACTAATTTTATATCTCATATTTTCTGCCTCTTAATATAATATTTTAGTAAGCTGGAACAAATGGCAGCTCTATCGGATCTGTCTTTGTGTTTTCCGTTTTATCGTTTTCTGAACTGGTACCGTCTGTTCCTGAAGTATCCTTATCAGCCGCATCGCTACTGGCGGCAGTAGTACTTTCGGGTACGATACTTACTGGCGGCAGCTCAGAATTAATGTTATTATCCTGCGCATCAGAAGCATTTTCCTGTACATTCTTTTTTTCGCCGGTCTTCTGTGATTCACCAGCCGGAATCATATGTGCATCTCTGCCATCATCATATTCCTGACCGCTTTCACTTTGCAGCTTCTGGCTGTTATCAGTTGAAATGTTATTCTTATTCTTTCCACATGCTGATAACGGCAATGTCATAAGTGTAATTATCATAATTATAAATGTTATATTTCTTTTACTCATTCTTTTACCTTTCAATATGCTCTGCCAATGTGTTATCATTTATTATATATAATTATATCTGTATACACAATTAATATATGTTATAATCTTTATATCAATGGTAGTGTCAAATGGCACATTAAATCAGAGTATAAGTTTGGGGAAGCCTACTAATATTGCAAAATGTGATGAAATAGTGGGTTTAAAGGACAAGTTTATAAAACAATTGGGGGATTCTCATGACAGGAGTTTACGAGGCAAGAAAGAAAAGTGGTGAAATATATTACCGTGCGTCATTTACATATAAGAATAAACACATCAGCCTCGGAAGTTCCTCTGACGAGGCTTCCTGTCATGCCATGTACAACGAAGCCTGTGAGATAATAAACAATTCTTCTGACCACTGGATTGATACTGACCACAGAACAACTTCATATAATGAAGCAATGACACTTTCTCTTGGTAAATACATCTCACTTATCAATTTCAGGGATAACAACATTTATATAAAGACACCTATATATATGTGCCATAAATATTTCCTGTATTTTCTCAAAGAACATGAGGTTTTACAGTTTTCTACTGATGACCTTTTTTACTATTCCAACCACACAATTATGAGCCGCGGAGGATATTATTTTGTAAATGATTATGGAATGCAGACAAGCATTCTCTCAAGATTCGGAGTAAGAAGCCACTCTGTAAAAGGCAGGGATTATGTATTTAAAAATGGGGATACGCATGATTACAGATACGAAAACATTCTTGTTGTCAATAAATACAATGGTGTTTCCCAGTTTACTAAGAATGGACGAATTATGTACAGAACCAGGATTCATATTAACGGCGACTATATACTCGGTGAATTCTCATCCGAAGCAGAAGCTGCAATTGCGTATAACAAGGCCGTTGACATGCTTTCAGGCCTTGTAAATATAACTTATACCCCTAATTACATAGAAGGCATATCCTCCGTAGAATATGCCTCCCTTTATCACAATATTATATTGTCTAAGAATTTCAGAAATTATGTAAAGTCTGTCTGTTTTTAAGCCTCCACAATCTTTCCAGCAATAGCACTTGCTGCTGCTGTAGCTGGAGACGCAAGGAATATCTTAACCTTGCTTGTTCCCATTCTTCCAAGGAAGTTTCTGTTGTTAGTTGCAACAACTACCTCTCCGTCAGTAAGAATTCCGCCTGTTCGTCCACAGCATAATCCGCATCCTGGATGTGTAACAATTGCTCCGGCTTCAACAAGTGTCTCAAGTGTTCCGTCTGCAAGAGCTTCTTTATATATCTTGCGGCTTGCAGGAGTAACTATTAACTTGACAAATGGTGCAACCTTCTTACCTTTAAGAATAGCCGCTGCACACTGAAGATCCTCTAATCTTCCGTTAGTACATGAACCGATGAATACCTGATCTACTGCTGTTCCGGCAAGCTCTGTAACAGGCTTGATGTTATCTACCTGTGAAGGACATGCAAGAACTGGAACTAAATCCTCTGCATTATATGTAATCTCTCTTGCATATACTGCATCCGCATCTCCCTTTAAATCCTTTAATTCATCTGTAAGTTCTACATTACAGTACTCTGCTGTCTTTTCATCTGGTGTAAAAAGAGCACATTTGGCACCGGCTTCAATAGCCATGTTAGACATAGTCATACGGCTTGCAACGCTCATCTCGTCAATTGTTGAACCTGTGAATTCAAGTGCCTGATAAGTTGCGCCATCTGCTCCAAGGTCACCGATAAGTCTTAATATGATATCCTTTGAACGCACATTTTCAGGAAGCTTTCCATTAACTGTTACCTTGATAGTCTGTGGAACTTTAACCCACATTTTGCCTGTTCCTAATACACTTGCCATCTCTGTATATCCGATACCTGATGAAAATGCACCAACACAGCCGTATGTTGTTGTGTGGCTGTCTGTACCAAATGCGATATCTCCCGGCTTTACATAACCTGCCTCTGTCATTAACTGATGGCAGATTCCGTCTGAACGATGGATATTCTTCATTCCGTATTTTTCCACAAATTCATTACCAATACGGAAATGTCTTGTATCATCAACCTGACTTGCTGGAACAAGGTGGTCATATATAAGAACTGCCTTATCAGGGTCCCATATCTTAGTGAATCCCATTTCCTCGAATTTTTCTTTAACAAATGGAATGAAAATATCATGAATCATTACTCTGTCAACATTAACAGTTACGATATCTCCCGGCTTTACTTCCCTGCCAATATTCTTTCCAATAATCTTCTCAATAATTGTATGTCCCATTATTCTTACCTCTCCCCGTCTTAGTCAAGACCGTTAAGCTTTCTCATTGCCTTAACAAGTCCGCCTGCATTAAGTATATCCACAAGATTATCAGGAAGTGAAGCAATAGGATATGCTTTTCCATTGTGTGTAATCTTTGCATTTACTTCAACATCAATAGTATCGCCTTCTTTAACTGCGTCGTGAAGGTCTGCATTCTCTATAAGGAGAAGTCCGTTATTAATAGAATTTCTGAAGAATATTCTTGCATATGATTTGGCAATAACACATTTAATACCTAATGCCTTAATAACCTCAGGTGCCTGCTCTCTTGATGAACCACAACCAAAGTTCTTTCCTGCAACAATGATGTCGCCTGGCTTAATCTGACCTGCAAGTTCTGGTCTTAATGGCGAAAATGCATATGGCTTCATATCTTCTACTGTCTTTAATGCGAGGTACTCTGTAGGAATAATGATATCTGTATCAATGTCATCACCAAGCACCCATACTTTACCGCTAAATTTCTCGTTCATAATTACTCCTTTGAAGTTAAATCCTTATCTTATACCATGTCTGCTGTTGCTATCTCGCCCTTGATTGCTGATGCTGTAACAGTTGCCGCTGAAGCAAGATATACGAAAGAATCTTTATGTCCTGCACGACCCTTGAAGTTTCGTGTACCTGTGCTGATAAGAGTCTCGCCCTCACCGATAACACCCTGACAGCTTCCCCAGCATACAGAGCAGTTAGGATTCATAACGATTGCACCTGCGTCCATGAATATATCAAGGAGTCCCTCTTTCATAGCCTGAAGATATACTGAACGGCTTGCAGGAACTACAAGGAATCTTACCTTAGGAGCAACCTTTTTCCCTTTGATGATTGCTGCGCCAACTCTTAAATCCTCGATTCGTCCATTGTTACATGAACCAAGAAATGCTTCATCAATCTTTACACCAAGTGATTCCTTAGCCGGAACTACATTGTCAACAAAATGTGGCTTTGCAACGATTGGCTGTATTGTTGAAAGGTCAATATCATAAACCTGCTCAAATACTGCATCATCATCTGATGTAAAGCATGCCTTTGGCTCTCTGCCATGCTCCTTAAGATAATCCATTGCAACATCATCAACTTCCATGAGTGCAGTCTTAGCACCTGCCTCTACGCAAAGGTTACAGATTGATATTCTGTCTGCCATTGAAAGGCTGTGTAAGCCTTCTCCTGCAAATTCCATTGCTTTATAGTTAGCACCGTTAGCGCCAATCTTTCCAATAATAGAGAGTATTAAATCTCTTGCATATACTCCATCGTTAAGCTTTCCCTTAAGGTTGAATCTTAATGTTCCAGGAACCATTACCCATGATGTTCCTGTAACCATTGCATACAAATAATCTGTACAACCAACACCAGTACCAAATGCACCTAACGCACCATATGCACAAGTATGGCTGTCTGCTCCAAATATAAGCTCACCAGGCACCACATGATTTTCCATCATAACCTGATGACACACACCCTCGCCCTCGTAGAACTTAATATCATTAGCCTTAGCAAAGTCTCTCATCTTCTTCTGTGAGGCTGCTGTCTTAGGACTGTCTGATGGAATATTGTGGTCTACAATCCATACAAGCTTATCCTTGTCAGCAATATGAGGATTCTTTAACTTCTCATACATACCAATAGTAAGATGTGTTGTTCCATCATTACTCATAAGTCTGTCAAGAGTAACAGTTGCAATATCACCAGCCTTAACCTGTGAAAGACCTGCTGCCCTTGCAATAATCTTCTCTGCAATAGTCATGCCATGCTTTGCCTCGCCCGCTGTTACAGCTGCACTCTCAGACTCTTCTGCCTCATCATTAAGTGATGCAATAAGTCCGCCCTGATTAAGAATAGCCTGCATCTTGGCTGGAAGCTTTGTACATGTATAAGTCTTTCCATTAACAGTTATAATTCCATCTTCTAATGAAAGCTCACATTCATCCCCGGCATTAACTTCGTCATGGAGTTCTTTACATACAATAACAGGAAGTCCTATATTAATAGCATTACGATAGAATATTCTTGCAAATGATTTGGCAATCACTGCCTTGACACCTAACGCCTTAAGTACGCTTGGTGCCTGCTCTCTTGATGAACCACATCCAAAGTTGTCATCTGCAACAACGAAATCTCCCGGCTTTACAGCAGAAGCAAAATCAGAGTCTAATGATTCAAATGTATGACTCTTCATCTCATCAATTGTCGGAAACAAAAGATACTGCGATGCAATAATCTGATCTGTATCAACATCTTTATCAAACTTAAATATCCTACCCATTGTTTTCTCCTTATCTTATCCCTGATATAACAGGTATTATTAATAGTCATTTTAACATTTTACCCTATTAAAGTGTGTTTTTCAATCGTTAATATTAACAGAAACGGTAATTAAGTGAAAGGTCGTTATCCTTAACCTTAACCTGTGTATATGCCCCACTTACTATCGGCATTGAAGGTGAAAGATGCCCGAAATCACAGTCCATTATAACCGGCACATTATACTTTGCCGCAATACCTGTAACCGCTCTGTACTGGTCAAGCCCCATCATTTCCTGTCCGTAGCACAGCGGTCTTCCTATGAGAAATCCCTTCACATTCTTAAACCATCCGGCATTATCCATCTGCCACATAGCCCTTCTGATTGCAAATACATTCAGATCACAGCTCTCTAAGAACCATATAATTCCGTCATCTGCGTATCTTTCGTTAAACTCTTTAACCTTGTCAAAACTTGTACCTGTAAGATTAACAAGACAGTCCATGCAGCCGCCGACAAGCCTTCCTTCAAATGCAATCTCCGTATCACATTCATCCCCACCAACATATTTTCTTAAAATCTTCTTCTCAGTAAGATTGTATTGTGGTGCAGGGTTCTCCTCATTCTTTAGAGACTCTCTCTCCCATGTGTCATATCCATGGACCTGTTTTTCCACAACTCCGTTATTGTTCTTGCAGCCTTTTCCACGAAGCACATCAAAAGTATCCACAAGCGCCTGATGCCAGTCCTTCATTGCAAATGCGCCTGCACACGGTCCGTATACACTTGCCGTATCAGCAATCGTGTTCTGTAAAAATGTGAAGTTGGTATTATCAGAATATCCAAGATACCACTTAGGCTTTGCCGCCTTAATCCTGTCAAAATCAACATATGGCAGAATCTCACACATCAGTTCACCACCGCCACATGATATAAGCACATCATTGACATTACTCTCATACATCTGTGTAAGCTCCTTACCGCATTCCTGCGGTGTGTTGCTTATCCCAATTCCCTTGTCCTCATAACAATTAGGACCAAGCTCTACTGTATAACCTTCTTTTTCAAATCTTTTAATTGTCATTCCGAATGCTGTTTTATAAGGCTCCGTCGCACAACCAAAAGATGGTGCAACGAAGCCTATAATTCCGCCTTCGGATAAGAATTCAGGATATCTCATATACTGCCTCCTTACCTCATCATTCAGATTCTGCCTGAATAATTAATCTACATATATTTCTTTACTACATTAATAGCATTGCTGCCTATTACTACACTATAATGCTCCCTTATAAATGCAACACGTTCTTCTTTTGAAGAATCAAACACACTGTACTCCATCAAAAGATTCAGAAGACTTCTGTATTTTTCCTCTGAGCATCTTCCTTTCTCAAGTACAAGATAATATGTATCATCTTCTTTATTCTTATACAGTGCATTAGTTATTCCCCATGTTCTTGAACTTACAGTACACATTTCCTCAAAATCATTAAGGCTTTCCAACCTGAATACGCCACATCCGGCTTTAATAACATTACTTGCTTTCTTCTTCTGTCCTGTCTTCTTAAGTTCATCTGTCTGTGCATCTGGTAATTCGAACTTATCTAGACTGTCTCCAAATGTTTCAAAAGGTGCATCTTTAAATGTACCTTCACCATTCTTAATCACATTACTCTTCTCTGGTTTTGAAAATGCCTTAGATATACTTTCCCCTGCTTTTCTTAACATATTACCCAGATCTTCTTTACCAGATGAAACTGTAAGAAGTATTGAATGGTCTGGCTGTGGTGCAAGCTGTAGTGACATAACCTCCCCACTTAAAGTAACACCTATATTTTTTTCAGCCTCCTCCATAATAACTTCAAGAAGGCTGTGTATCTTGTCTGTATCATTCTTAAAGAAATCATCTAAGGAAATATTATTATCTTCCAGGTCTTCCTCATCGAGTCTGCACTGGAATCTTCTATCATTGATTTTCTTAAATTCCATATATCCTCTTTCCAAACTTTAATAATATATATCAATATATTATTATTACATACTTTTACTAATTCTGTCTACTATTTTTGTGATAATAAGGTTCTTATTAACAAATGTACCCCTTTCATTAACTCTTATGCGTCCCCTGTTACCGGTAACATCTGCATATATCTCCAGTCTGTCAGAACTGATTCTTGCATACACATCACATGTCTTAACATATACATTCTGCATAACCCTGCTAATTATATCATCTTCTATCTCAAAACATTCTGCTGTACTCTTATGTGACAATTCTCTTGCCGTGCGGACAGCCTCTTTTTTCCCTTTAGTAAGCATTGCATACACACCCTCACCATGCACAGGAACACATTCTCCATAATCCATGATTGTATATCTATACAGAAAACTATTATGTAGCCTTGCTGCCTTAATATCTTCTAAAAGTACAAATACAGCATCACATTCTGACGCATCCAGCTTTTCAATACATTTTCTTATATCCGTCTCTACTACACAGCTTATTCCATCATACATATGTTTAATACGCTCCGTCTTGCTGTATGAGTCAGTTGCAACAACAGCATTTTCAATAATGTCTTTTGCATGTCTCTTTCTTATCATTACATATCTTGAATCGCCGCGTTTTAAAACACCCGAAATAACAACCCCATAAGGAAGATTCTCATCATTCTTTTCCATCCTGATAAGCTGTGCCATGTCAACAACTGCCATATCAACCGAACCAAGCTCAAGTGCCTCACATGCTGAATCAAAATTATCATGTCCGATATCTACAATCTTAACTTGTGAAGCTGAAGCTTTCTGAATTATCTGAACTGCTTTTTTTAATTTAATTCTCTCTATTCCATTGCCGTACAAACCCAGTCTGTACATTTCATCCAAATCTTTTCTCATCTATATCTGTAACCTTTTAACAGCTTTATTTATTTATTTTTTATTATAACATATCATTTTAGGTTGTTGAAAGTACCTGCATATTATGTTTATAATAATAAGAATAAATTTTAATAAGGAATGGTACAGATTAATGACTTATATCAAATCAAAAAGCAGTATTTTAAAACTGCTTGCTTCAATTACTATTACACTATTCTGCATAGTTCTTTTCCCTTCCGCCGTTAAAGCAGAAGACAATCAGGCTGCAGAAGTAAATGCTGATATAACACTTTCTAACCAGGGAAGCATCAGCAGGATGACCGATGGTTCTTACAACACAAAAACCACATTTTCATCAGGAGACACAATCACAATAACTTCCTCTGAAAAAATGTACTCACTTTATATCAAATGGGATTTAATTCCTTCAGAATGGACTCTTTCTTATAATGGAAAGACTGAAACTAACGGAACTAATGGTTTTCTTCACGAATATGTCCAGATTCCCGATGGTACAACTGAGATGACAATTACATTTGCATCTAAAGAATCAATCTGTGATATGCATGTATATTCCAAGGGTTCTGTGCCTGAAGATGTTCAGACATGGAAGACTCCATGCGATAATGCTGACATTCTTGTTTTCGCAACACATGCAGATGACGAGATACTTTTCCTTGGAGGAGTACTTGCCACTTACGGTGGCGAACAAAATCTTTCCGTTCAGGTTGCCTATATGTGCGAATTCACTACATCAGCCAAGATTAGAGAACACGAAAAGCTTGACGGATTGTGGGAATCAGGCATAAAGCATTACCCAGTATGTGGAGATTTTCCCGACCTTTACAGTCAGACATTAGAAGCTGCAAAGAAGCAGTATGTATATGATGATGTCAAAGCCTATACTACATCATGTATAAGACGATTTAAACCTCTTGTTGTAGTAACACAGGATCTTAATGGAGAATATGGTCACGGCGGTCATATGCTATTCTCTCATGCTGTTGCAGAATCAGTAGAGACAAGCAATGATTCCTCTGTATTTCCAGAGTCAGCATCCAATTATGGTACATGGGATGTTCCTAAAACTTATCTTCATCTGTACACAGAGAATAAAATTACCATGAACTTAAGGCTTCCTCTTTCTCGTATGGGAAACCGCACTTCAATTGAAGTACAGACAGCAGCTTATAAAAAGCATGTATCGCAGCAGTGGTGCTGGTTCTATGTATCAGATGATTATGAATACAGCTGTGCTGATTTTGGATTATACAGGACTACCGTTGGTAATGATACCGGCAATGATATGTTAGAAAATATTACTACATATGAAGAGCAGGAAAGACTCGCTAAAGAAGCTGCCGAAAAGGAATCCATAGAAAGTTCCAAAGCTGCTGAAGAAGCAAGCATTGCTAAAGAACAGCAGGAAATAAAAGCAGCACACAAAGAAACTTCTAAAAGAAAAGTATCAGTGGCAGTGATTGTTATAATTGTTGTAATTATTATTGGTGCTGCCGCATTCGGATATGTCAGATTACAGCAGTCAAGAAGAAAGCATTCCCGCAGGAGAAGATAAATAAGGAGGTTTTGCCATGAAACTGCTTATTAACATAATAGCAATTATTGTAGTTGCTGTTGTAATTGGATTTCAGTTCAACAGAACAAAGAATCTTTATAATAAAAAATACGATGAGAACAAAGACGAATTCAAAAAAGATCAGGAACAATAAAACAAAATCAATCTTATCAAAAAGGGCTGCCATAATGGCAGCCCTTAAATATTATCAATTACTGATTATTAGTTATTGATAAGCATATCGCTTTCATTGTTCCAGCTGTAAAGCTTTCTGATTTCTGCTCCAACCTTCTCTGATGGATGCTCAGAAGCAAGCTTTCTCATAGCCTTGAAGTGAACCTGTCCACCAGCATCGCTCATGTCAAGTAAGAATTCCTTAGCAAATGAACCATCCTGAATATCAGAAAGGATCTTCTTCATAGCCTTCTTAGTATCCTCTGTGATAATCTTAGGACCTGTTATGTAATCACCATACTCAGCTGTATTAGAGATTGAGTATCTCATTCCAGCGAATCCTGACTGGTAAATAAGGTCAACGATAAGCTTCATCTCATGAATACACTCGAAGTAAGCGTTACGTGGATCATATCCAGCTTCGCAAAGAGTTTCGAAACCAGCCTGCATAAGTGCACAAACACCACCGCAAAGAACTGCCTGCTCACCAAAGAGGTCTGTCTCTGTTTCTGTTCTGAATGTTGTCTCAAGAAGACCAGCTCTTGCTCCACCGATACCAAGACCATAAGCAAGTGCCATGTCAAGAGCCTTTCCTGTCTCATCCTGCTCTACAGCTACAAGACAAGGAGTTCCCTTTCCAGCCTGATATTCTGAACGTACTGTATGTCCAGGTGCCTTAGGCGCAATCATTGTTACATCAACGCCCTTAGGTGCCTTAATTAAACCAAAATGAATGTTGAAACCATGAGCGAACATAAGCATGTTACCTGGCTCAAGATTTGGCTCGATATCATCCTTATAAAGCTTAGCCTGCTTCTCATCATTGATAAGAATCATGATGATGTCAGCTCTCTTAGCAGCCTCTGCTGCAGTAAATACTTCAAATCCCTGCTCCTCAGCTCTCTTCCATGACTTAGAACCCTCATAAAGTCCGATAATAACATGACAACCTGAATCCTTAAGATTTAATGCGTGTGCATGTCCCTGGCTACCATAACCGATAATAGCGATTGTCTTACCGTCAAGTAATGATAAATTACAATCTGACTGATAATAGATCTTAGCTTCTGCCATTTTAAACTACCTCCATATAAATGTGTTTTATATTGTAAAAGTTCTCCGGATACACCAAAGAATTATTACATCTTATTCATATCTGCACTTCCTCTTGCAAGTCCTGTGATTCCTGTTCTTGCAATCTCTGTAATGTTGAAATCTTCAAGAAGTTCCACAAACGCATTCATCTTGCTTAAACTTCCTGTAAGTGCAATTATCATGGATTCCTTAGATACATCTACAATATTGGCTCTGAATATATCTGCAATAGAAGATACCTGTTGTCTCTTCTCTGGTCCACATTCAACTTTAATCATAACAAGTTCTCTGCATACTGATTCATGTGCAGGAAGCTCCACAATTTCCTTAACATCTATAAGCTTATTAAGCTGTTTCTCAATCTGTTCAAGTACATCATCTTCACCTGTTACAGCTATTGTCATACGTGACAATTCAGGATTGAGAGTTTCACCAACCGTAAGGCTGTCTATATTATATCCTCTACGGCTGAACATTCCAGCGACACGGCTAAGTACACCAGATGAATTACCCACGAGAATAGAAAAAACTGCTCGTCTCATAACCTAATCTCCTAAATTCTGATATTAAAATGCATAAAAATGCATTTATTGTCAATTATTATAACACAGAACATCAATCTGTCAATTGCCCACTTATAGCATTTACTACTCCAAGAACTACCATTCTGAGCATGATAACATCTGTATCACTCCACTTTCTTCTGTTAGTGCCAAATATATCAAATTCTACCATATATTCTTTACCATCAGCGCCATCAGCCTTCATCTGAAGAAACGAGCATATATTGTTGTCTCTGAGTTTTCTAAAAACTTCCGGGAATTCTATAGTAAGTGACGCTATATTATTCACCATGTTAACGCCATATTCATCAAAATGATTCACAAATTTATCATCATTAACATATGCTGCCTCAATTACATTATTCTTATAGTGACCTGTACTGTATATGCATTCCATATCATTACCACTGTAAATACTTATTCCATGAATATTAAGCTTATCGGTAAGCTCTGAAAGCACTTCTTCTACTGTCATCATTCCAAGCGATACTTTCATTACAATATTGGTTGCAAGCTCATATTTAGCCATAGGCTTCATAAAGCCACTTCCAAATGCAATGTCATGCTTCATGTCAGCCAGAATATCTCCATGCTTATTATAATCATATATAATATATCTGTCCTTGCCTTTTTCCTTGGCTATATAAAGTGCTGCATCAGCTATCTTAAACAATGTCTCAAAATCACTGCCATCCTTGCCAAACTGTGCGATACCAATTGATGTTGAAAACATATACTCTGGCTGCTTCTGTGCAAGCGATACCTTAAGTCCCTTTCTCATAGCCTTAAGCATAATGCGAAGTTCTTCAACTGTAACATCTTTTATAAGTACTATAAATTCATCTCCGCCTATGCGTCCAACTATTCCACGTCCACCAACTGATAATTTTAATGAATCTGCAAATGCTTTAATAACCTCATCACCAAAATAATGTCCATAACTGTCATTAACACTCTTGAAGTTATCAATATCAAGAATCATCAGGAACATCTGGCGGTTTCTGTCTGAAACCGCTGTTTTATTGATATAATCAGTTATCATATCTGTTACAGTCTTCTTGTTATATATGCCTGTCGCTAAATCAAGTTTTGCCTCATCTACTCCGACATACTCCTGAACAGTTCTGGTTCTTCTATCTGGTTCAGATATTACGCCTACTGTAATTCTGTTTTCTCCATCAGCCAGAAGTGACTGTCCTCTGAAGATAAGATTGTCAACTCTTTCTCCTTTAGACATAACAGATGACGACAGCTTAACAATAAAGTTATTCATTCCACTTGCAATTGCTGTACATAATGCTTCAAACTGAACAGCATCATCACCTGTTACAAAGCCCTTAGTGATACACGCTTCTTTCCATTCCTTAAGACTGGTTCTATCAAATATCTCAGATTTATTATTACGATAACAATATATTGTAATCATTCCAGAAACAGGATCATATTCAAATATCTTCTCATCAATAACATTAATTATTGCCCTGTATTTTCTTACACGGTGATAATACATGTCAAAATCATTCGAAATAACAATTATATCCTGTGCCACAAGCTCAACCATACGATCTGTACCAACTTCGTATATACGCTTCTTTACCAGAAGCATCCATCTGTATGAACCATTCTTTATAAGACACCTGACTATACAATATCTCACAGACATATCTGAATTAATAAACTGCTCAAAAACCATGACATCATCCGGATGCACCAGTCCGTTAAATGCAGAAAGCATAGTCTCACCCATGAGATTGTAAAATCTTTCATCACCTATTTTAACTACATATCTGTTATCAAGTGTAAATTCTACTTCATTAGGCATGTTGCCTTGATATGAAGTATCCAATTCGTATCTTCGCATAAAAAGTCCCCCATTCTAAGGAACAGGACAATTATTCTCTAAGCATGCTGTCCCTGACTGGTTTTCTCAACCTTAACTTTGAGTATCATTCTTCCTCGTACATCAAGAGTTCTGAATATATATCCTTTGTATTCTACCTCAAAGTTCTCCCCGTCATCAGGTATCTTCCCAAGCTTATAAATCATAAAGCCGCTCAAAGTATCAATATCTTCGCATTCAAACTCTATTCCTAACTTAGCTTCTACATCCTCAAGATCTGCCTGACCTTCTATTATATATGAACCGTCTGCGTCGGTTACAATCTGTTCTTCTTCTTCATCATATTCATCAAGAATATTACCAACGATTTCTTCAAGTATATCTTCCATCGTGACAATTCCTGCTGTCTGTCCATATTCATCAACAACAATAGCCATATGAATCTTTTCTGACTGCATCTGTCTGAATAACGGACTTATATTTCTTGTTTCAGGTATACAATATGGCTTAAAAAGTACTGTATCTTCTACATCTCTAAGCTTCCTATCCTGATTATCCTTATCAACATATATTTTAAGAAGATCCCGGATATGTAAAATACCTGTAATATTATCAATGTCTCCATCATACACAGGATATCTTGAATAATTCTCTTTCATTATCTTGTCAAATGCTTCTCTGACAGTAATATCATCATCAAGTGCCACGATATTGTTTCTGTGCGTCATTACATCAGACGCCTGTTTCTCGCCGAATTCAAAGATATTACCTATCATCTCAGCTTCATTTTCTTCAAGAACACCCTGTTCATGGCTCTCATTAACCATATCCATTATCTCTTCTGTTACATCTTCATCTCGTTTTCCCCTGCCAAATAACTTAAGCAGAGATGAAAACCTCTTTTCTTTCCCATCCGCGGGATGGCCGTCATTCATAGCTTTCCTCCATATTTATAAGTTGTTCTTTAATAAATAATTATCATTTCAATAATAACACATTATTATGCTGATAGTCAATTCATCTCAAGGCTTACAGACAATGCTTTATTCACCTGTCCTATTATATCATTATCAAGGTGACATACCTTATCTTTAAGTCTTCTTTTATCTATTGTTCTCAACTGTTCTAACAGAATAACCGAATCCTTTACCATATCGTATCTGGCAGAATCGAGTTCAACATGCGTCGGCAGTTTGCTTTTATGCATCTGGCTTGTTATTGCTGCACAGATAACTGTCGGACTATGTTTATTCCCCGTATCATTCTGAATTATAAGTACCGGTCTTATTCCCCCCTGTTCTGAACCAACCACCGGTCTTAAATCTGCATAAAAAATATCTCCTCTTTTTATTACCACAACTGTCACACTCCTAAAGCTATATTTCTTACCTTGGCTTTAGTATTGCCTGATTTTAAGTGTGTATTCAGTTATCATTTATCTTTTCAGGACATATGCAATTGCTTCTGATACATCTGCTGCCGTCATTCCGGCCCTGCCTTTGCCTGATGCCGCATAATCCCCTGCTTTGCCATGAACATATACAGAAAGACATGCTGCTTCAAATGCATCTAACCCCATGGCTGTCATTCCTGCAATAAGTCCAGTAAGCACATCACCGCAGCCTCCTGTGGACATTCCGTCATTTCCAGTACAGTTAATATATACTTTCTGTCCGTCAGTAACTACTGTTCTTGCATCCTTTAATATGCATATACATGAATGTTGTATTGCATATTCCTTAGCAGACTCAATCATATGCTCTTTAATATCAGCAACTGTCTTTCCTGTAAGCCTTGACATTTCCATAATATGAGGTGTGATTATAATCTGCCCTTCTCTGCTTCCTTTATAATCAATATGTTCGCCAGCAATAATGTTAAGTGCATCTGCATCAAGTATTCTTACTTTATCATCTGTTTCAAGAACACATCTGGTAATCTCTGCTGCTGCCACGTTCATAGATAATCCCGGTCCCACAGCTATACTTTTTGCCCATTCAAAATCTGCTTTAAGTTCTGCTGCCAGCGGCATATTATCCTGATATGTTGATATCAGACATTCTGGCATTCTGCATAACAGTGCTGTCTTATTAATCTCATGTGTAAGTACCTTTACAAGCCCTGTTCCACTTCTGTATGCGGCTGATGCACTAAGAATTGCGGCTCCTCCCATATTCTTAGAGCCTGCTATAATAAGTGTTCTGCCATATGTTCCTTTATTAGAATCAGGTTTTCTTACAAGAAGTCTGCCCACATCTTCATCGTCATATGTAAAAATACTGCCGAAACATTTGACTTTTTTATGTAATATATCCTCTGTTACAAATCCGGCATTAATGACTTTTACACTACCACTGTATGAAGCTCCCGGGTAAAACATGATACCTGTCTTATTATATCCAAATGTGATTGTGTAATCTGCTTTGACAGCAATTCCCATAATCTGTCCATTATCTGCACTTATGCCTGACGCAATATCAACGGCAATTATCTTCGTATCAGGATTCTCCCGGGCTTTATTAATTGCTTCTATAACCTGCGCATATCTTCCCTCAACTGCTCTTGATAAGCCAATGCCAAATATTGCATCTATTATATAATCATATTCAGAAAAATCAATATTGCCATCATATTCAACACAGTCAATTCCAAGATTACCGACAATTGATTTCTGAAGCCTGTATTCATCAGTTCCCTCCGATGTACCAGCAAACACAACATGTACATCAATTCCATCTTCATTAAGCTGTCTTGCTGCTGCAAGACCATCTGCACCATTATTCCCACTTCCGCATACACACACAACTTTTATTCCTGTTTTCTTATTGTTGCGCTCTGCATGCTTTCTTAAAAAAGCTGAAACCCCCAGTGCTGCTCTTTCCATAAGCACCACTGAGGGAATCCCAAATTCATGTATTGAACAGTTATCAACTGCTTTCATTGTATGTGAATCAGTTAAATATCTCATACCTCTTCCTCATTTACCTTATCAAGTTCCTTCATAACGTCAGGTCCTAATATGTCATGCATTGCAGAATACATGCGGTTATTAACCTCTTCCTTATCTTGCTTGATAAGTATATTCTTCTTTAACTTTACTCTTGTTGCATTAATCCACTTATCCAGAACCTCAAGGTCTTCCTTATTACTGTTAATCTTGTTATAACACACCTTTACTGTTTCAATCATAAGACGCTCATTGGCATTAACAAGATCTCTTGGAATATCGAGTGCTTCATCTTCAAGAGAATTAATCTTATCCTTAGCTTCCTGAATAAGTCTCTGATTCTTCTCCATCACTTTTGCTCTCTTAGGATCATTATCCTCATCCTGCATATTATCAACAACATCCTGAATAAGCTGATTCTTTATTTTTTTTACTTCCTTAATATCATTATTAACCTGTCCCTGCTTCTTAAGAAGCTCATTAACCTGTTTTTCCCAATAACAGATTTCATCAGTCTTTAATTTATCCGTTATAAGATGATACCATCTCTCATCGAGAGTAAGTATCGGTATCTGTTTTATGGCTGTACAACTCTTCAGCTTTTCAATATCAAGTTCTGCCATATTATCCTCCCAAACAGTTACTTCCTGTTAGCAATAGTGTATGAAAGTCTCATAAGACTTTCTGACAAATGTACATTTTCAACAATAACGTCATCCGGAAGATTAAGATCTGTATGTGCAAAGTTCCATATAGCCTTAACTCCTGCATCAGCAACAACCTTCGCTATCTGTCTGGCGGCTTCCTTCGGAATAGTGAGTGCAACAATCTCGATTTCATTATCTTTAATAAAATCAGTAAGCTCATTCATCATTCTTACTTCTATTCCACGAATCTTAGTTCCTTTAATCTTAGTATTATTATCAAATATTCCCTTAATAACAAAACCTCTCTTCTCGCTATCGCGTAATACGCCGCCAAGTTTGATAATTAATGGGTTCATCATCACACCTTAAATAAGAGACTGCGTCTCAGCGAAGCCGAAACGAATATTCGCGCACTGCACCGCCTGCGCTGCGGCGCCTTTCAGCAGGTTATCCTCTGCCGCGACGACGATGAGATGATCGTCCTGCACGGCAAAACCGATATCACAGAATGGCAGGCCTTCGACGCTTTTCAAAGCGGGCACGCCTTTATCATATAAACGTACCAGTGGTTTATCGGCGTAAGCCTGCTGGTAAACCGCCGCGATCTGCGCATGGCCGACGCCCGGCTTCAGGCGGCAGGTGATAGTTTCCAGGATGCCGCGCTTAAAATTACCCAGGTGCGGGGTAAAAATTACCTTTGCCCCGAGGTGGCTGGCAATCTCCGGCTGATGGCGATGGTTAAATATGCCGTACGGCTGCAGGCTAACTTCACAGAAGCTGTTGCCGATCGCGGCCTTACGACCCGCGCCGCTCACCCCGCTGGTAGCGTTGATTACCGGCCACTGGTTGAGATCCAGCAGATTGGCCTCAATCAGCGGCTTCAGCGACAGCTGCGCCGCCGTCGGATAGCAGCCTGGCACTGCGATTAACTGCGCGTCTTTAAGCGCATCCGCGCTCCACTCCGCCAGACCATACACCGCCTGTTTGAGCAGGTCGGGATGCTGATGAGTGAAACCGTAATATTTTTCGTAGAACGCCCCATCGTTAACGCGGAAGGCACCGGAGAGATCGAACACCACGCAGCCAGCGGCAAGAAACTGCGGCGCCAGATCGTGACTCACTTCGTGCGCGGTGGCGAGAAACACCACGTCCACGCCAGCGCTGAATTCGCTGATATCGGACATCGGCTGCAGCGGCATATCGACAATGCCTTTGAGCTGCGGATGCAGGTCGGAAATTAATTTTCCCGCATCATTGCTTTGCGCGGAGACCGTCAAAGCGGTTATGTTCATATGCGGATGACGATTGATATAGGTCACCAGCTCTGCGCCGGCATAACCACTGGCACCCACAATCAGCGTATTTAACATTGGAAGCGCATCTCCTTACATTCGATGGGTTTTCTTACGCTCAACGATATTGTATTTTTATTCACAATAAATGCATGAATATTGATACTATCACGACCCAAGGTGTGTCAACAATGAAAAACAATTTACCGCCCTTTATCGAGATTTACCGCGCGTTGATCGCCACACCGTCCATCAGCGCGACCGAAGAGGCTCTCGATCAAAGCAATGAGTCTTTAATCAATTTGCTGGCAGGCTGGTTCCGCGATCTCGGCTTCAATGTTGAGATACAGCCGGTGCCGGATACGCGCCATAAATTCAACCTGCTGGCCAGCACCGGACACGGCGCCGGCGGCCTGCTGCTCGCCGGGCATACCGATACCGTGCCGTTCGATGATGGCCGCTGGACGCGCGACCCGTTCACCCTCACCGAACACGATAACAAGCTCTACGGTCTCGGCACGGCCGATATGAAAGGCTTCTTCGCCTTTATTCTCGACGCCCTGCGCGATGTCGACGTCACCACGTTGAAAAAGCCGCTGTATATTCTGGCCACCGCCGACGAAGAGACCAGCATGGCCGGCGCGCGCTACTTTGCCGAAACCACCCGGCTGCGCCCGGACTGCGCCATCATCGGCGAGCCCACCTCCCTGCAGCCGATCC
>OGKR01000737.1_pt1 | contig 31156 bp, 28 predicted proteins | sample 1572431 | NCBI WGS metagenome assembly OGKR01 (sample SAMEA2582079, study PRJEB24529) | metagenome | biome: Human gut stool | place: China | collected 2011 | reverse complement strand
TAGTAGGTTTTATTCTTTCACTCATACATTTACCTTTTTTGCAATATAATTAGTTACGGCTAACTTAATTGTAACACATTTTATGAAAATAAACAATTCAAATTGACGTGTCTTGGAGTGTCTTGGAGACAGGCCCCATAAACTTCTTAAACTGAGAAATCTCTCATCTACCTCAATTCAATTATATCTTCAAATGGTTTTCTTGGTCTTTTATCTGGAGATTCATCCGCAATTCCAACCGCAACCAATCCAGTCAGTTGGCAGTCAGTTCCAATAAAATCAACAAGATCATTGTATGCAAAGCATGTATTTGCAATCCACAAAGTACCTAATCCATACCCTGTTGCTGTAAGTATCATATTTTGAATGGCAGCACCTATGGATAATGAGTCACAGATTTCTACAATTCTCTTTTCATTTTCTATGCCAGAAAATGGTGTCTTCTGATTAGTATTAAGCACAGCAATTAGACATGGTGCCTCCTGCATGATTCTTACAGTATTCTCAGCATCTGGTATTGCAAATGCCCATTCTGGCATTAGTTCATGGCTGATCTTTTCTGCATTAATACCTTGCTGCATTACTTCAACCAATTTGTCTTTTTCATCTCCTTGATATACGATAAATTTCCATGGCTGTCTGTTCTTAGCAGATGGAGCAAGTGTAGCGCTGTATATCATATCTTCAATCATGGTTTTATTAACTCTATCTGGTTTATATTTTCTTATGCTTCTTCTATCTTCTATTTCCTTTATCATAATTTTTTACTCTTACTTTCCCAGTTAATCATATTTTCCAGTCCACCATTAACCTGAGCAACTGAATTAAATTCGCCCTTGCTCAGTCTCGCCTTCCGGCTCGGTCGGTTCGTAGCAAGTCGTCCACCGGACGACACTCACCCTTTTTCTTTCATATCAATAAGCTGGTACTTAATACCTCTCTCCTTAAAGAAACGCTCTGCCTTTTTTGTATCATTACATTTCTTAGTTCCAAATATCTGAATGTTCATCTTAATATTCCTTTTCTATTTTTTCGTTAATTCCATACATTTTCTTGAAATTATCAAGGTCTGCCTCACTCCTAATCAGCATGATTTCTTCTATCTTACCTGTATGAATATCCTTAAATCCAGCTACCTGTTCACCAGTGCATATACTGGCCTTAATTACTGGTCTTTTGCTATCTTTATCATAAGAATGCACTATCTTTTTCTTACTAAATAATCCCATTTACATTACCCTTTCTTTGTCTGTGCCAACAGCACAAGTTTTTCAAACGACTCTGCAAAATGAATATTATCCTCATTTGACCTCTTTTTATGTCCCTTTATATGGTTTTTACTGCTTGCTCTTTTCGCACATTTAGTTATGTGCCTCTGCATAAGCATCTGATCTATGTTGTCGTTAGTATACCACTTTCCTGACTGATGAATTGCATATGCACCCTTACTCAACGCCATAGCTGCAACCCCATAATCCTGTGTAACAACTATGTCATCACGCGTACATAAGTTAACCAGCTTAAAATCAACTGCATCAGCCCCTGCGCTTACTGTTACTACATCACTATAATCGGATGTAAGCACATGATTAGTATCACATATAAGCGTTGTTTCTATATTGTATTTTCTAGCTATGTTCTCTACTATCCGTATGACAGGACATGCATCCGCATCTACATATATGTGCATTATTACCTCTTTTAACAATTAATCGATTTTTAAATCAGTTGACAGCTTATACCATCTCTTAATATAAGCATCCTCAAACAACTCAAAACTATATTAATTTCTTCATCTGTAATTTGGTCTATCTCGTACCTTCAAATATTATTGTACTTTGTCCCTATTCCAAATTTCATATCCCTGACGTCTCGCAGAATCATATACTGGCTGCATATTCTTTTCTAATATATGGCAAAACTCCGGTTTACCTTTTCCTGCAGTATACAGTTCCCTTGGCATCAGATTCCACAACTCATCATTCATTACAAATGACCATGGTATGAAGTGATCTATGTCATATTGTTTAGTATTTACCGGCTTCCCTGTAAATACATCTCTTACCTCACATACATCAAGTATTCCTTCCCACAGTTTCCTTGCATGGGATAGCTTTCGCATCTTTTCATCCATAGGTGCCAGTTTATATACTAATCCCGGTACTTCTGGATTATTGTTTTGCAGCCATTTAACCTTTTCATACTGAATCCATCCAAGTATATTTACTGTATTATCCTGTATCATCAATAACCAGTCCGGATTAAAATATACTTCTTTCTTTAGTTTGCTGCTGTCTCCAAGAATATAAGGTAATGGCACAATTATCTGATTGACCTTCTTAATATATGCTGTCAGTCTTTTTACACTTCCCCAGTCTGCAGGCTCATCACTTTTTGAAAAGAATCCTGACAATGCTCTGTACGGAACCATATTTGTAAGCTGTTCCTTTACCACCTTAAGCTCATTGTTATATTCTTTGATTGCATTTTTTATTTCTACTTTTGACGCATTAGCAGGTAAGCTGCTGTATTCAGATAACAAATTTACTGCCCTTTCAAGCCCGTCCCTTACCATTCCATCAGATTGTATTCCACTAAGATGTATATGGAACTCTCTTACTGAATACCATGCATTTGATATCATTTCATCTATTATCTCATCAAATGTTGTCTGATAAACATTTTCTGAAATCAGATGAACAATAGCCTCAAGCCAGTAGAACTTATAACAATACGACGAATCCTTCATCATCTGTGAAAATCCTTCTATATCCAGCATGTTGTAATATTTTTGTTCAACTATTAAATGGTTATCACCTTGCGAAGTATAATATTCAGCCATTGCTCCGTACCCCTGTCTTGCCTTACATCACCTGTTACCCAGATTTTTTCTTTCTTAAATCCATTTATAGGCTCCATCAACATATCAAAACTTTCCTCTGTAAGATATGTAAAATACCTTTCATTTCTTACGCCCTCAAAATCACCATACTTAAAAGACATATATATCACACCATTTCTTTTAAGTGCCTGATACAGCCTCTTTATCATATCAGGCAGTTCGCATTTCTTTAAATGAAGAATTGATGCACACGCCCATATCCCATCATATGTATTACTGGCATTAAAATCCTCGAAAAGCATATGCTGTACCTGAATACCAGTGTACTTTGTTGCTGCCTTACATAATTCTTTTGAACCATCCATTGCATCAACTTCATATCCATTATCTATAAAATACTTAGTGTCTCTTCCTGAACCGCATCCAAAATCCAATATTTTTGCTTTCGCAGGCAAAAACGATAAGAAAAGTTCCTGTATTTCATGGAAATCCACATTTTGAGTTGTATTGACAAAATCTGCTGTATGCTGGTTGTAATAATCCAATGTATTATTGTCACTCATTTTTTCTTACTTCCTGATGTTTCGTTATCATTACTATAACACAAATACCAGTTACACTAAAGGCTGCTTTAAAAATATGGAAACATAATTCATTATAAAATTCACATCAAATCTTAGGGTCTTTTTAAATTAAAATTACTACTACATTTCCATGATGCTATTTTCATCAACATTACACCCCTGCTCACTAAGTATTTCCTGACACTCTTCTATTATATTGCCATATAACAAAATCCTATGTTTATAATTAAGACATCTCTCAATTTATAAACATAGGATTTCAGTTATTTCTCTTTATTCTGATAATATCTACAATACCGCTGTATATGTATTAAATACACTATATGTTACATATCACCTTTACTATCTTTTATGTCTTTGCTTAATATTTCCCAAAACGGAATTGAATACATCATAATTATGACTATCTCTTGGAGAACAGTAAACAGCAAATTCTATTACACGAAAGGCATACATATATTTTTTAACTACATTCTTAGCAGCCGCTGCAACAACACCTGGATTATTCTCAAATGCACCACAGCCAAATGCACCAAGTATTACTACATCATTGTTATTGGTTAAAGCTATATCAAGTATTCTTGTGAATCTCTTTTCATGTATTGCAAGCAGCTCATCATCAGTTATTTTAACTCTTTCATCACCATCACCACTATTCATCATGTTACTTGGCCTTTCTCTAAGGTTTGGTGCAGCACATGTTATCATATTAACCTTATACCACTCGTTTTCTGGCATAAGTATAGGGTTTGCTGTATCAGTCTTTATTACTACAACATCAGGTGTATATATGCAGTCATCGTTATGTATCGGATTGTGCTCCATTCTGTGTGGTGTGTAAAATCCTGCCCACATATCAGGCGAATTAAGATTAAAATACAGTGTGGAACATCTACACAGGCATTCTTCTTGTGCAGAACTTCCCCTAACTACACCACCGCCAGGATTTGTTGCGCTGGCAAAATTATGTACGCATATATTTAAGCCATTATATCCTGATGCAGCTTCCAATGTCCTTTTCTTTGATACGATAACCTCCGCAGTATTTTTATATCTATCCTTATCTGGTACAGATATTTCATCAGTCTCTAATATAAGTTTCTGATTGGCACTGGAATTATCCACTGCATCCTTTAATTTACTATTGCTCTTAACCTGCTTTTCTGTATCCCTAAATACAGTAACATTTTCTTCTCTTGCCATACCATTCTCCTTTATTGCATATCCATTAATCTTCTTCAAAGGTAGATAAACAAACCAACCTTTTCCAAAATATAAGTTATTTATCTTGTAACTAAATGATACATTCATATATACCAAGTTGTAAATAATATAATCCCTTAGAAAATAACCATCACCGCTAACACTCCACCTAATGTTTTCATCATTACTACTTTAAAACTATCTAACATATCTGTTTCACTATTAGATACATAAAAACTCGAATGAATATTCTCTTCTTTTACTGGATTGATACTTATCTATTTCATTTAACAACTGGCATTTCATATCATATGATATATTTATCACTTTTCTATTGATTTTCCATTTATTATGTGATATATTTCTCTCATAAGTGATAATTACATCACATAAATAAAATTTTACCATATAGCTTATAACGAGGAGGGTTACTATGACTGATAAAACAATGTCTATTTCAAATCAGGTCAAATACTTAAAGACGTTAAACGGAATAACCTGGATACTTGCTGGAATTTCTGATATATTCTCTGGTGCAATTCCTTCAACACTTACTTCTATATTTTTAATTATATCTTTGGTCTTGCAGCTTAAAGTATCATTATCCAAAAAGGAAAGTGATGATGAAATGTCTATCGATAATAAAATTAAAGCTGGTGCAATGACACAAAGCATAATGCATATAATATTCTGTACTGCAGCTGTCGTGCTTTTTGCCCTTACACGTTTCCCTAATCTACATATCGATTGGAAAAATCTTATAGTACCTGTATTTTTCATATTCATTGGAATTGAATATATCATATGGGGATTAAGCTTTAAGAAATTAGAAGAGGAATAATTATATGGGTTTTAAGACAAAAATACATAAATATAGAAAGGCAATGAATATTCAGCAATCAGAACTAGCTGAAATGGTCGGTGTTAGACGAGAAACCATTGGTAAGCTTGAAAATGGCAAATACAATCCATCCCTTAAGCTGGCAATGGATATAGCTAAGGTTTTTGGTACAACAGTTGAAGATATATTTATCTTTGATGATGACTCAGAATAAAACAAACTTAAATTTATTCTCTCCTTACTCATTAAATTTATCTATAACTATATCTATTAAATTTTCTAAATACCTAGGAATCTCAAATTTTACAATACGAGAAATTGCCATATAAAAACCTCCCTGCAAATAAATTCAAAATCCGTTTAGAATCAATACTATGCTATACGTAATATATCGTCACAAATTCCAGAAAATTAATAACACAGCATATAATACAAACTGCTTTTCCCGATATAATTAGGTAAGGTTTATGATTTGAAATGAGGAAAAGCATGAACATATGACTTTATAGAATACGCGTATAATCATAAAAAATAGGGTTATAATACTTGCGTATAATCAAAAAATAAATTACAATGTGCGTATAATCATAAAGTATAGAACTAATATATATGCGCATAATCTGGAGGAACCATGATATTAAAAAGAAAAATATATAAAAAACTACTGGAATGGAAAAAGGAGTGTCAGGGGAAAAAAGCTTTACTGATAGAAGGAGCCAGACGTATTGGAAAGTCTACTATCTGCGAAGAATTTGGAAAAAATGAATATGAAAGTTATCTCCTTATTGACTTTGCTAAAAAAGATAAGGAAGTCGAAATGTATTTTGAGCGATATCTGAATGATCTGGATACATTTTTTATGCTGTTACAGACACATTTTGGAACAAAACTGACAGAGAGAAACTCTCTTATTATTTTTGATGAGGTGCAGATGTTTCCACAGGCAAGAGCAGCGATAAAATATTTAGTGGCAGATGGAAGATATGATTATATCGAAACTGGTTCATTGATATCTATCAGAGAAAATGTAAAGAACATCGTCATACCGTCAGAAGAAAGACATATCAATATGTATCCATTGGATTTTGAAGAATTTGCAATAGCATTAGAAGAAGATTTGCTGGTTGAATATATAAAAAAATGTTTTGAAAAAAGAGAACCTTTGGAAAGAAGTATGCATAATCAGGCAATGCTTTTGTTTCATCAGTATATGCTTGTTGGTGGGATGCCTATGCCTGTAGTAACATTTATTGAAAGCAAAAAAGATTTTACAGAAGCGGATAGAGAAAAAAGGGACATTCTTAAATTGTATCGGGAAGATATTATGAAAATAGATGCAAAGTATCGAAGTAAGGTACTTGCAATTTATGATCAGATTCCGGGATTTCTTTCACAGAATGAAAAAAGAGTTGTATTCAAAAAGCTGCAGGATGGTAGTTACGCAGACCAGTACGAAGAAACTTTTTTCTGGCTGTCGGATTCTATGATATCCAATGAGTGCTTTTTGTGTAATGATCCGAATGTTGGCTTATCATTAAATGAGACAAGAAGCTATGTAAAGTGTTATATGGGTGATACCGGACTTTTGGTAAGCCATGCATTTGATGAAAATGAATTACTTGAAGATGAAGTATATAAACAGATATTGGCAGGCAAATTACAGATTAATGAAGGAATGCTTTATGAAAATGCAATAGCTCAGATGCTGGTGGCAAATGGACATAAATTATATTTTTATACACACTATAATGAAAATAAGCATCGAAATGATATGGAAATAGATTTTATCATTTCCAATAACAGCAGATTAAAATATAAGATGTTTCCGATTGAAGTGAAGTCAGGAAAGCAATACAAAACGACCTCATTAAATAATTTCAGAGAAAAATATAAGGAGCGCATAGGGGAAAGTTATATTATTCATCCAAGAAATTTAATTGTAAAAGATGGAATTATATGCATTCCCCCATATATGACGATGAATATATAAAAATCTGACATACACACCAAGTTTTGGAGAGGATGGCATTATCAGTAAAAGATTCCAGAATGGCAAGGAACTGGAATTCGCAGGCTCGAAAGATTTCTGGAAAAAATTTTTAAATGAATCATAATAATTTACGGGTCTTTGACGGCGGCATTCCGAATCGTTTTTTAAACAGCTTGCTGAAATGATAGACATCATCATAGCCGACTTCGGCTGCAACTTCCTGGATGCTGCCGTCAAAGCCGTTTTCCAACAATTCTTTTGCTTTTTCAAGGCGGATATTGATCAGGTGGCGGATCGGTGTATCGCCTGTCTCACTTTTAAAAATACGTGAGATATAAAAAGGACTTAAGTACATATTTTCTGCAATCTGATCTAAAGAAATCTTTTCACTGTAATGATCCTCAAAATAATTTACGATCTGGTCAACTACATATTTTTTGCTGGTAGATTCAAAAGAGCAGCCGGTATTAATTTTTACCGGTTCACTCTGTTCCCGCAGCAGCAGGATCAGCATCTGCATCAGATAACTTTTCAACATGATATAACGTCCGCTGCGGCAGACGTCATTTTCTGCGCTCATGGCTGTGCAGATCTTAAACAGCTTCTGGCGCAGTTCACCGGAGGTATGTAAAATAGGAGACTGTGTGGCTGGATTGGATGTCAGATCTTTTAAATGCAGCGGCAGATAATTTTCCGGGAAAGCCCCAAAACGGACGTCACATAATCCAACAAAAAATTCCGTAGCCGGATTGGAAGGGTCTGTGCAGAGTGCCTGATGCTTCTGCCCCGGATTTAAAATAATGATATCGCCCTCGGAGATATCATACAAGGAGCCATTGATCCGGTATCTTCCGTGACCGGACAAAATAAAAGCCATCTCGATGAAATCATGGCTGTGATAGAGTTCCTCGTCTTTCAGACGGGTGCCTTTCCAGGTAAATAAAAAAGTAGGATTCAGTTGGTCAAGCAGTTCTTCCCGGTTGTCACAGCACATAGTAATCTCCATTTCTTTGTATAAGTCTGAAAAATTATTTTGTCAATCATGTCATAGTATATCACATTCCCCATCAGAAACCATCCCCTCCGTTGCAAAAAATAACATGAACGGTGCAAGATAGTACATTCCTTTTTACCCCAGAAGTACTATACTGAAAATCCGAAAGAAAAACAAAAAGGGAGTAGGAGGGTTATTATGACACCAATGAAATGGTTCTTTTCATTTCTGAAAAAGTACCGGGGACTGATGATAATTGGTATTTTACTGACCACAGCGGTATCTGTGTTATCGGTGGTCAATCCGTACATATCCGGGCAGATCGTGGATCAGGTCATAAGCGGGGGCAGATATGATAAGCTGATGCCGTTTATCGGCTGTCTGATCGGCGTTACGGTCGTGATGGGGATCTTACGTTTTCTGTTTCAGGTAGCATTTGAGACAGCGTCGCAGGGTGTTTTGTACGATATGAGGGATAAGGTTTATCGAAAACTTTTGGAAGAGGATTTTGCATTTTATAACAAGAAGCGTACCGGGGATCTGATGAGCCGGCAGACCGGAGATATGGATGCGATCCGTCATTTTGTGGCGTATGTGGTCTACATGGTTTATCAGAGTGTGCTGATGTTTGTGTTTGCGCTGCTTATGATCTTTACCGTCAATACAAAACTGGCACTTGCCATGCTTGTGGTACTGCCGTTTACTGCATTTGCAACTTATCGTCAGACAAAAGAGGTACGTCCGGCATTCAAGCGCAACCGTGACTGTTTTTCTTCACTCAATGCGTTTGTGCAGGAAAATGTCAGTGGAAACCGCGTGGTAAAAGCATTTGCAAAAGAAGATTTTGAGATTGAAAAATTTAATAAGGAAAATGATAAATTCCGTGCGGCACAGATTGATGCGTCAAAGATCTGGATGAAATATGTGCCGGTATTTGAGGTGCTTTCGTATGCACTGACGATCATTCTGATCCTATATGGCGGCTATATGGTGATTCAGGGAGAAATCACGTTAGGGCAGCTTGTTACCGTAAACGGATATTTATGGATGTTAAACAACCCGCTGCGTCAGGCAGGATGGCTGGTCAATGATATCAGCAATTTCACAACTTCCGTGGAGAAAATCTATGCGACCTACAGTGAGGAACCGCATGTAAAAACACCGGTATCCGGAGTGGTAAAGAAGCATTTGAAAGGTGAGATCGAGTTTAAAAATGTATCTTACCGTGCAGATGATGAAGACATTGTCATGGATGTCAATTTTAAGGTAAAACCGGGGCAGACCGTCGGTATTATCGGTTCTACCGGAGCCGGAAAATCAACGATCATGAATCTGCTCTGCCGGTTTTATGACACGACTTCGGGAGAGGTACTTGTGGATGGTGTGAATGTCCGCGACATGGATCTTTATAACCTGCGGGATAATATCGGTATGGCAATGCAGGATGTATTCCTTTTTTCGGACACGATCGAAGGGAATATTGCATACGGAAGGCCATCCTGCTCCTTTGATGAGGTAAAACAGGCTGCGATCATGGCGGATGCCAATCATTTTATCGGGGCACTTCCGGATGGCTACGAAACAATTGTAGGTGAGCGTGGTGTCGGACTTTCCGGCGGACAGAAACAGCGTATTTCGCTTGCAAGGGCGTTGTTAAAAGATCCGTCAATTCTGATCCTGGATGATACGACGTCAGCGGTGGATATGGAGACGGAGAGTTATATCCAGAGCCAGTTGAAAAAACTGGATAACAAATGCACAATCTTTGTCATAGCATACCGTATTTCTTCCATCAAAGATGCAGATCTGATCCTTGTCATGGATAACGGACGTATCATTGAACAGGGAACCCATGAGGAATTGGTGGCAGCAGGCGGTTATTATGCGACAGCTTTCCATAACCAGTATGGTGAGATCCCACAGGAGATTTTAAGCGGAAAGGGGGAAAAATGAGATGGCAAGAAACAGATATGATATGGATGAAATATTAGAGGACAGCTTTGATGTAAACCAGCTCAAACGTCTGGCAGGCTATATTGCCCCATACAAAAAGAAGATGGCAGGCGTTATACTTTTAATGCTTTCTTCCTCGGCTCTTACCATGGCAATCCCGATCTTTTTTCAGAATGTCATGGATAACAGTATTCCGCAGAAAGATATGAGCTCCATTATCTTTTACAGCGCTGCAACATTGCTGATCGCACTTTATTCCGGTCTTTCCCTGCGGATCAAGATCAAGACCATGAGTGTGATCGGACAGGACATTGTGCATGATATCCGTTACGATATTTTCTGTCATCTGCAGGAACTCCCGTTTTCCTATTATGATGACAGACCACACGGAAAGATACAGGTGCGCGTGGTTAATTACGTGAACAGTTTAAGTGATCTTTTAAGCAATGGTATTGTCAATACATTTACAGATCTGTGCAATCTGATCTTCATTCTGATCTTCATGTTTGCATTAGATGTACGGCTGACATTAGTCTGCCTGTGCGGACTGCCGGTGCTTGTATTTGTGATCATCCTGATCAAGAAAAAACAGCGCAGGGCATGGCAGATCCAGAGCAATAAACAGTCAAACCTGAATGCTTATATTGCGGAAAGCATCAACGGAATCCGTGTGACACAGTCTTTTGTGAGGGAAAATGAAAATACAGGTATCTTCAACAACTTAAGTAAAAATTACCGGAAATCCTGGATGCGTGCGGTAATGTTTAATTTTACAATGGGACCGAGTGTTGATATTATCTCTACATTTACGACGGCATTGATCTATGTGCTGGGTGTCCGATGGATCTTAGCACCGGATATGACACTGACGGTCGGTGTGCTGATCGCATTTACCGCATATATCGGGCGTTTCTGGGCACCGATCAACACGCTGGCAGGATTTTATAATTCACTTTTGACAGCAATCTCTTATCTGGAGAGGATTTTTGAGACGATCGATGAGCCGGTTGGTGTCAAGGATGCACCGGATGCAATTCCGATGCCGGAAGTGGTGGGAGAAGTGAAATTTTCCCATGTGTCTTTTGGGTATGAACCGGGGCAGAAGATTCTGGAAGATATTAATTTTACGGCAGAACCGGGTGAAACTTATGCGATCGTCGGTCCGACCGGGGCAGGAAAATCCACGATCGTGAACCTCATCAGCCGTTTTTATAATGTAGATTCCGGAGTGATCACGATCGATGGCATTGATATCTCGAAGGTGACATTGCACTCCTTAAGAACCCAGATGGGGATCATGATGCAGGACAGCTTTATTTTTGCAGGAACGATCATGGATAATATCCGCTATGGCAACCGCAGTGCAACGGATGAGGAAGTGATCCGGGCAGCAAAAACAGTCTGTGCACATGATTTTATCATGGAGATGGAAAACGGTTATGAGACAGAAGTGAATGAAAGAGGAAGCAGGCTTTCTGCCGGTCAGCGACAGCTTATTTCCTTTGCAAGGGCACTGCTTGCAGATCCGAAGATCCTGATCTTAGATGAGGCGACTTCGAGCATTGATACCGAGACGGAACTGCTTTTGCAAAAAGGATTGAACGAACTTTTGAAGGGACGGACTTCTTTTATCATTGCACACAGACTTTCTACGATCAAAAATGCAGACTGCATCTTATATGTGGATAAAGGCGATATTTTAGAGCGTGGAAATCATGACGAACTGATGGAACAGAAGGGTGAGTATTATAAACTTTATATGTCACAGTATGATTTCTTAAAATGACAGGCAATGCGGTGCCATTTGCCAATCGAAAAACTTAAAGCCAGCGTTTGACACCCGGATCTTAAAAATAAAAACTGCCGCCTCACGGTGATATGCCCCCCTTTTTCTGAACTTACAGAGAAAGGGGGACATCTATTCACCCGTAGGGCGGCAGTTTTTATGAAAATTTATTCATTTTTATGTTCTTTCCGGTATTCTGCCGGACTTTTTCCAACATATTTTTTGAATTTGATATGGAAATAATCGACATTCCGGTAGCCGACTTTTTCTGCGATCGCATAAACTTTTAACTCTGAGGAACAGAGGAGCTCCATCGAGTGTTTGATGCGGACATGGTCGACATAGGAGTTAAAGTTTTCGCCCATCTTTTTGCGGAAGATCTTTCCGAGATACGAGCTGTTGTAACCAAACAGCGGTGCAATATTTTCCAATGTGATATTGCTTGCATAATTGTGGTTGATGTAATGTAAGATATCATCCAGCACGCTTTCACGGGAAGAGTTGCCGATCGAGGACATGATCATTTCAAACTGTTCCGTGAAGAAAAGGATGATCTCATAGAGATAATATTTTTCTTCAATCAGCCGTATGATGTCTGCATTGCTTGGAAATGGGATATTTGCGCCATTATAAAGGCGGTTTGTCTGTTCTTTGATCTGCAGATAAAGGTCTGTCAGAAAAAGCCGTATGGAATCGATCGTATCGGCAGCATGGTAAAGCTCATTGGTAAGCTGTGTTAAGTTTTCCGCTAACATGTTGCGGTTGAATGCCTGAAGATATTCAAACAAACTGGTGGCATAACGGTTTAAAAAAGCATCGTTTAAGATCAGTTTTAAACTGTCTGGTTCCGGCAGCTCATCATAGCCGATGGTATGTTGTTCCTGTTCGCAGAAGAAGCGGCGCTCTAAGAGCTGTTTTGCCTGCATATAAGAAGTATGGACTTCTGAAAGCTCTGACACGCATGCACCGTATGTAATAAAAAGACTGTCGAGCGGCGAGTTCTCCTGAGGGCGGCTTTCCCTCTGGTAACGCTCTAAAAAATCATTAAATTTCTGGATCGCAAAAGTTCCTTTCAGCAAAATAACTTCCTGATACTGCAAGGTGATATTATCATAGGAATTATTATCCTGATTGGTCACACGTAAAAGATCTGAAAAGCGGTAGGAGGCATCTGCAGTGTTATGACTGTATTTCTCATAGATCACAACCTGGTAAGTATCTGCTGTCAGATGCAGATCTGCAGCATTTACGTGGGAGAGATCGATTTCATTCGTTAAAAGATCCCGGATGATGGTTTCCCTTGCTTTTTCACGGTAATGCTCCCTTGTATTTGCAGTTGCAGTGTCTTTGTCTAAAGTTTCTTTGATCGAGCAAAGAATCTCTTCTAGTTCATCCTCGTCAATAGGCTTTGTCAGATAATACTGCACGCCATAACGGATGGCCTCCTGCGCATATTTGAAATCAGAATAGCCGCTTAAGATAATGACTTTTCCGGTAAAACCCTGTGCCCTTGCTTCACGGATGACATCAAGTCCGAGCATTCCCGGCATGCGGATATCTAAAAGAACAACATCCGGCTGTAAGGCAAGGAGCTGTTGATAAGCAGCCTCACCGTTAGCAGCTTCACCGGCGATCGTATAGCCGAGAGCCTCCCAGTCAAACAGACATTTGATACCTTCACGAATAATGGATTCGTCATCTGCGATTAAAACCCGATACATACTATAACCTTCCTGTTCCAGTGATAAAATAACTAAAAGTAAGTATAAATGTGAATGTTTTGTTTGTCAAATTTACGGAGTGTTTTATGTATAATTTAGAGGGTATTTTTTGTGGGGCAGGTATAGTAAGATGAGATAAAATGAGAAAACTACAGGGAGGATTTATCATATGAAATTCAGTAACGGATGCTGGCTGCAGAAAGAGCGTTGTGAGTGCTTTTCTCCGGCAGAGGTATATTTTTCAAAGATTGAGAAGGATCAGGTAACGATCTGTGCACCGACAAGCAAGATCACGCAGCGTGGAGATACGCTTGGAGGAATTAATCTTACCATCGTGATCTCAGCTCCGTATGAGGAGGTTTTAAGAGTTCAGACTTATCATCATATGGGTGTGCAGAAGAAAGCACCATCCTTTGAGATCGCACCGGCAGAGAGCGGACATTTAAAGACGGAAGAGACAGCAGACAAATTGATTATTTCAAGCGGATCACTGCGTCTGGAGGTGCAGAAAGAGAATGGGGCACTGACTTTCTACCGCGGTGAGGAGAAAATCACGGCAAGCGGCTGGAGAGACCTTGCATATATGAAAACCGACTGGAAAGGTTTTGCTTATGACAAAGGACCGGAAGATGCTTATATGAGAGAGCAGTTATCTCTTTCCGTGGGTGAGCTGATCTATGGTCTTGGTGAACGTTTTTCCGCATTTGTAAAAAATGGACAGAGTGTGGATATCTGGAATGAAGATGGCGGTACTTCCACAGAGCAGTCTTATAAGAATATTCCGTTTTATATTTCAAACAAAGGATATGGTGTATTCGTAAATCATCCGGAGTGCGTTTCTTTTGAGGTTGCAACAGAGATGGTGACAAAAGTAGAGTTTTCCGTACCAGGCGAAAATCTTGATTACTTCCTGATCAACGGACCTACGATGAAAGAAGTGCTGATGCGTTATACAGATATCACCGGAAAACCATCGCTTCCGGCACCGTGGACTTTCGGACTCTGGCTGTCCACATCTTTTACGACAAATTATGATGAAAAGACAGTCAACAGTTTTGTCGATGGAATGTTTGACCGCAAGATCCCGTTATCCGTATTCCATTTTGACTGCTTCTGGATGAAAGATTTTAACTGGTGTGATTTTACCTGGGATTCAAGAGTTTTCCCGGATCCGGAGGGAATGCTAAAACGACTGAAAGCAAAAGGTTTAAAGATCTGTGTATGGATCAACAGCTATGTGGGACAAGAGTCCTCCATGTTCCAAGAAGGCGTTGAGGGTGGTTACTTCTTAAAACGTCCAAACGGCGATGTATGGCAGTGGGATATGTGGCAGCCGGGACTTGCCATTGTTGACTTTACCAATCCTGCGGCATGTGAGTGGTATGGAAAAAAATTAGAGGCACTTCTTGATATGGGTGTGGACTGCTTTAAGACAGATTTTGGTGAGAGAATCCCGACAGATGTTGTATATTATGACGGTTCTGATCCGGTTAAGATGCATAATTACTATACATACCTCTACAATAAAGTAGTATTTAACGTGTTAAAGAAGAAAAAAGGTGAAAAAGAGGCAATTCTTTTTGCACGTTCTGCAACTGCAGGCGGACAGAAGTTCCCGGTTCACTGGGGTGGTGACTGCTGGTCTGACTATGAATCCATGGAGGAGAGCCTTCGCGGTGGTCTGTCACTGACAAGTTCCGGCTTTGGATACTGGAGCCATGATATCGGGGGATTTGAGAGCACATCCACACCGGACGTCTATAAGAGATGGTGTGCTTTCGGACTTCTTTCTTCCCATTCAAGACTGCATGGATCTACTTCTTACCGTGTGCCGTGGGCATATGATGAAGAAGCAGTGGATGTGGTACGCTGCTTTGCACAGCTTAAGGCATCTTTGATGCCATATCTGTACCGCAATGCGATCGAGACGTCCAAAACAGGTATTCCTATGATGCGCAGCATGGTACTTGAATTTACCGAAGATAAAAACTGTGCATATTTAGCAACACAGTACATGTTAGGTGATTCCCTGCTCGTTGCACCGATCTTCCGCGAGGACAGTATCGCAGAATATTACCTGCCGGAGGGAACCTGGACATCCTTACTGACCGGAGAAGTCAAAGAGGGAGGTAAGTGGTACAAAGAGAAACATGGTTACTTAAGTATTCCTCTTTATGTCAAAGAGGGTAGTATTGTGGCTATGGGAGCAAGAAATGATAATGCAGTTTATGACTATGCAGATGGTGTGACATTCCGTGCATATGCATTAAAAGATGGCATCAAGGCAGAAACTGTCGTATATGGAACGGAAAATGAAAAAGAAGCATCTGCAAATGTTGTAAAGAACGGATCTTCTTATCAGATCGCGGTAGAGAGTAATAAGGCATCCAAAGTGGCATTGATGAACGTTGGCACTCCAAAGCAGGTAACCGGTGCATCCTATACACAGGATGGGGAAAATGTCATCGTAGCATTTGACGGTAACGGCAAGGCAGAGGTTGTATTTTAATGCAGGAAACATATATTGAACAGATTTTAAATGAACTGACTTTAGAAGAAAAAATCGGTATGATCCACGGTGCGGGGTTATTCCGCACCGAAGGGGTAAAGCGGCTTTCCATACCGCCGCTTTACATGTCAGATGGTCCAATGGGGGTGCGGGCAGAATTTGCAGACAATGAATGGCGCAATATTGGAACGACGGAAGATTATGTGACCTATCTTCCATGTAACAGCGCCATCGCATCCACGTGGAACCGCAATCTGGCGAAAAAAGCAGGCAGGGTTTTAGGCGAAGAGGCAAGAGGCAGGGGTAAGGATGTGATCTTAGCTCCAGGTATTAATATCAAACGAAGCCCGCTCTGTGGAAGAAATTTTGAATATATGAGTGAAGATCCAAGACTCATCGAAGAACTGGTGGTTCCGATGATCGATGGAATCCAGGAAAATGATGTGGCAGCATGTGTAAAACATTTTGCAGCAAATTCGCAGGAAACAGAAAGACTCTGGGTTGATACGATCGTTGATGAGGCTGCACTGGAAGAAATTTATTTTCCGGGATTTAAAGCAGCAGTACAAAAAGGACACACGCTTGCACTGATGGGAGCTTATAATCTGTTAAACGGCGAGCACTGCTGTATGAGTAAGTCCCTGCTTAATGAGAAGCTGCGGAAAGACTGGAAATTTGATGGAGTCGTGATCTCCGACTGGGGAGCGGTACACGATACGAAAATGGCAGCAGAATCCGGTCTGGATATTGAGATGGATGTCAAATATCAGTTCCATGAGCAGTACATGGCAGATCCGCTCTTAAAAGCTGTGAGAGATGGAGACATTGAGGAATCAATGGTTGATGAAAAGGTGCGTAATATTCTTCGGATGATGCTGCGTCTTAAGATGATCGGACCAGAGAAAAAGAACCGTAAAACCGGTGCATATAATACGGAAGAACACCGCAGGGCAGTGCTTGATGTGGCACGTGAGTCAATGATCCTGCTGAAAAATAAAGATCATGTACTGCCTCTTTGCACAGAATCCGGCTGCAGGGTTGCCGTGATCGGTGCAAATGCCGCAGCAATCCATTCGAATGGAGGCGGAAGTGCAGAGATCAAGGCATTGTATGAGATTTCGCCGCTCATGGGAATCAAAAAGCTGCTCGGCGGAAATGTCAATGTTTCCTACGCACCGGGATATGTGATCCCGGACAAAGAGGAAGCGTCTGAGATCAACTGGCAGGCGGCAAGTACAGAGAATGCCGGGGATACGGAAAATGAATGTACTGTAAGTGGAAGTACGCAGGGAAAACAGCAGAAAGCCACAGCGGATGCATATCACAAAAAACAGAAAGAAGCCTTAGAGGAAGCAGTTGCACTTGCAAAGGCGAGTGATATCGTTATTTTTGTGGGCGGATTGAATCACGATTTTGATGTGGAGGGACTCGACCGCACAGACATGAAGCTGCCTTACGGGCAGGATGCGGTGATAGAGGCTCTGTTAAAGGCTGCACCGGATATGGCAGTCTGCATGTATGCAGGGTCACCGGTTGAGATGCCATGGGCAGAAAATGCAAAAGCAATTCTCTGGAGTTATTATGCAGGTATGGAAGGCGGAACTGCGATAGCAGAGACTTTGTTTGGAAAGGTAAATCCGTCCGGAAAACTTGCAGAAACGTTTATCCGAGATGTGTCACAATGTCCGGCACATACGATCGGAACTTTTGGAAAGAAAGACCGTGTGGAATACCGGGAAGGGGTAATGGTTGGCTACCGTTATTATAATACAGAAAAAACAGATGTATTGTTTCCGTTTGGACACGGATTTTCCTATACAGATTTCGTTTATGATGATCTTAAAATCGCACAGCAGGAGAGTGAAAAACAGACTGTTAAAGTTTCATGTACTGTGAAAAATAAAGGTGTCCGGGAGGGTAAAGAAACGGTTCAGATTTATGTTGCACGGGAGCAGGAAAAAAACAGAATATTTCAGGAATTAAAAGCATTTGAAAAAGTGGAACTGGCTGCTGGTGAGGAAAAACAGATCTGTTTTACTTTGGATAAACAGGATTTTGCACATCATGATGTGCAAAAAAAGATGTTTTTGCCGATGAGTGGGACTTATGAAATTCAGGTTGGAGCGTCATCGGCAGATATCCGTCTCAGTAAAAAAATCAATGTTATTTTTGAATAAGGATAAATTATGTCTATTGAAAAGAAACTCTGACTTTGCTATGATAAAGTCAGGTTTTTTTTGGATTTTTATGGGGCAGATAGGTGAGAGTATGGCTGAAAAGGGTAAGGTATTAATTGTAGATGACAAGCAGATCGAACGTGTCATGTTGAAAAAGATTCTGAGTGACACATACGAGGTTGTTGAAGCAGAGAATGGCAAAAAAGCATTTGAGATCCTTTATGAACGAAGCGAGGAGATAACTGCGGTGCTTTTGGATATCGTTATGCCGGAGTATGATGGTTATTATTTCTTAGAGCGATATCATAAAGCACAGATGTATCAGGCAATTCCTGTGGTCGTGCTGACGATGGAGATTGATATTGAAACAGAAGTCAGATGTCTTAGCATGGGGGCATGGGATTTTATACGGAAACCGTATAATGTGGATGTTGTCAGGTTTCGTTTGAAGAACGTGATCGGCAGCAGCAGTAAAAACATCAGCAAAGCGTTAAAGTACCGTGCGGAATATGATATTCTTACCGGCATCTACAATAAAACGAATATGTTTCAGGCAACATCTGCCATGTTAGAGCGATATCCGGACAGACATTTTGCATTTGTGCGGATGGATATTGAAAAGTTCCAGCTGATCAATTCATTCTTTGGAATGAGTGCCGGGGACGAGCTGTTAAAATATATTGCAGATCTTCTGATACGCGCAGTAAAAAACCGCAATGACATCACTTTCGGCAGGATGGATGCGGACATCTTCTGTTTTTGCATGTCCTATGAAAATACAAAAGAACTGGTGGAAAGTTTTAATAAGATGAGGGATATCTTGAGCAGATATCCGCTTGATTTTGATATTGTACCGATATTTGGTGTTTATCTGATCGCGGGGAAGAAAATAACACCAAACCATATGTATGACAGGGCAAACCTTGCGGCAAAACACTGTAAGGGTAATTATATCCGCAATTATGCATTTTATACACGGCAAATGAGTCAGGAGATCGAAAAGGAACAGCGTATCGTAAACAGTATGAAAAGCGCACTTGAAAATCATGAGTTTGTTGTTTATTACCAGCCGAAATACGGACTTAGCGATAATCAGATTGCAGGTGCAGAGGCGCTGGTGCGCTGGAAACATCCGGAACGGGGGATGATCTCGCCGGGAGAGTTTATACCGGTATTTGAACGGAACGGTTTTATCACAAAACTGGATTATTATGTGTGGGAACAGACCTGTATCCAGCTCAGAAGGTGGTTAGACGAGGGAAAACAGCCGCTTCCGATATCGGTAAATCTTTCAAGGATTAGTCTATATAATAAAGAAGTAGTGGAAGTGATCTGCGATCTGGTAGACAAATATCAGATTCCGCGCAGCCTTTTTCAGGTAGAGCTGACAGAGAGTGCGTACAATACCAATCCAAAAGCGGTGCAGGAAATGATGCAGCGATTGCGGGAAGAGGGATTTTATATTCTGATGGACGATTTTGGAAGCGGATATTCTTCTTTAAATGTTTTAAAGGATATAGTGGTAGATGTTTTAAAGATGGATATGAAATTCTTTTCCGGGGATGATAAGGAAGGACGCGGAGAAAATATCATGGCTGCCGTGATACGTATGGCAAAATGGCTGAATATGCCGGTTGTGGCAGAAGGTGTCGAACGGATCGAGCAGGTGGAGTTTTTAAGAAGCATAGGATGTGAGTATGTACAGGGATATTATTTTGCAAAACCTATGTCGGTGGAAGAGTATGAAAAGCTGCAGTTTGACAGACCGCATTCACAGAGGGAGAAAGATACAGAACGGTTAGTTGATATAGATAGCCTGTGGATGCCGGCATCCCAGCTTGAAACCCTCTTTTTAAATGCAAAACAGGGGGTGGCTGTCTATGAGTACAGCAAAGATCAGATTGAGACCATTCGCGTAAATAATGCATATTATGAAATGTTTGGATATCAGGATATCAGCCAGAAAAAAGATATTTTCCAGGAAATTCCCAAACGGTATCATAAACGTGTTCTGGATGCATTTTCTCATACAGCAGATACCGGACATGAAACACAATGTGAGTTCTCAAAGAAAAATGAGGCAGGGGAAGAATTTTATATTTTTTTAAAACTATATGATGTTGGGATCGTAGGAAATAAACATATCATATATGGTGTATTTTTGAATGTGACAGAACCAAAACAACTGGAATGGGAATTAGAAAAATACAGACTGCTGTTATCCGGAAAGCGTAAATCCGGGGAGAGGGAACAGACAAAAGAACAATCGGAGGAATGATAGAAAATGAATGAGGTATTGGAAGGATTAAATGCGTGGGGATGCGACTTAGAAGGAGCTTTAGAGCGTTTTTTAGGGGATGAAAAATTATATCAAAGCTGTCTTCCGATGGTGGTAGAGGACGAGTCTTTTGATGGTTTGAAAGAGGCACTTGCAGCAGATGAGAGAAAAAAGGCATTTGACTGCGCACATACATTAAAGGGTGTATTTGCAAATATGGGTATTACCCCGATGTTTGAGACGGTTGTAAAAATCGTAGAGCCGCTTCGTGCTGGGAAAAATGATGGACTGATGCCGGTGTATGAGGAATTGCTGGATGAAAGGGAACATCTTAGAAGCATTATCCAGACAAAGGGAGAATAAGATACGTGAAGATTTATATGACAGATACGCTTCCATTGGAGGATGAAAAGATATTTTCGCAGATGCTGCCCTTTATTACAGAAGACCGGAAAAATAAAATCGTTCAATTAAAGAAAAAAGAAGACCGGTGCAGATCACTGGCAGCAGGGATACTGTTAGAGTATGCGTTGCGGGAATATGGAATCAGTCTGTTACCTGGGAAAATGCAGCAAATGGTTCTTACATTCGGAGAGAATGGAAAGCCGGTATTAAAAGAAAATATCGGCATATATTTCAACCTGTCACATTCGGGAAGATATGTGGCAGGTGTTTTTTCGGACAGTGAAGTGGGAATTGATGTGGAACAGATCCGGAAAGGACAGATGAAAGTGGCAGAACATTTTTTCTGTCCGGAGGAATATCTGGCATTACAAAAGGGAAAAATGAAAAAAGCAGACTGTTATTTTACAGAGTTATGGACAAGAAAAGAAAGTTATATCAAAGCGGTTGGAAAAGGGATAGCATTGGATCTTGCATCGTTTTGTGTACTGCAGGATCAGGTTAAATTTTTAAAAGCGGGGCAGACGGGAGAATGGTATCTGCAAAGCTATGATCCCGCAAGTGGATATATATTGTCAGTATGTGCGAAAAAATGTACAAAATGCGAAATTCAATGGATCAGTAAAGAGATGTTTACACAGAAATTTATTTGACGGAAAACTGGAAAGAATTTATAATAATCGCTGAAATGACAAGTAAGGAGGAAGATTCATGTACGACGAATTGACCGAACAGGATATAAAAAAGATGGAAGAGGAGATTGAGTACCGAAAACTTGTGGTGCGCAAAGAGGCCTTAGAGGCAGTGAAGGAGGCAAGAGCGCAGGGAGACTTAAGTGAGAATTTCGAGTACCATGCGGCAAAGAAAGATAAGAACCAGAATGAGAGCCGTATCCGCTATTTAGAGAGAATGATCAAAACAGCAAAAGTGATTTCAACGGATTCTGCAGAGGATGAAGTTGGTATGAATAATACGGTGACGGTTTATTTTGAGGAGGACGACGAGGAAGAGGTTTATAAGATCGTGACAACAGTCCGCGGTAATTCTTTAAAAAATTTAATCAGCAATGAGTCACCGCTTGGAAAGGCATTGCTTGGACATAAGGTTGGTGACCGCGTGGAAGTGGCTGTCAATGAGAATTATTCTTATTATGTCGTAATACGGAAGATCGAGAATACCGTGGATGACGGTTCCGATAAAATAAGACGCTTTTAGCAGAAAGAGGGATTTATGAGACTTACAGAATTATTAAATACAGAGAATGTAACGATTTCCTGTGAACTGTTCCCGCCGAAACAGGGTGCACAGTTAGACAACTACAAAAAGATTGTCGGAGATATGGCAGCATTGAAACCGGCATATATGAGTGTTACTTATGGTGCAACCGGCGGAACTTCTGATTATACGGTAGAACTTGCAAATGAAGTGCGAAATGTGAATCATATTCCGGCACTGGCACATCTCACCTGTGCATCTTCGACTAAGGAGAAAGTTGCCTCTGTGATTCAGGAGTTAAAAGAAAAGCAGATTGAAAATGTACTTGCACTGCGCGGAGATATCCCGCAGAACGCGGATTTCCCGCTGCCAAATCAGTATAAACATGCAAGTGAGCTGATCTATGATATCAAATCACAGGGAGATTTCTGTATCGGCGGAGCCTGCTATCCGGAAGGACATCCTGAGTCACAGACATTAGAGGAAGATCTGATCCATCTGAAAGAAAAAGTGGATGCCGGATGTGAGTTCCTCACAACACAGATGTTTTTTGACAATAATATTCTTTATAACTTTATGTACAAAGCACTAAAACATGGAATCGATGTTCCTGTCGTAGCAGGAATTATGCCGATCACCAACGCAAACCAGGTAAAACGGAGCATTGCCCTGTCCGGAAGTTTGGTACCGCGCCGTTTCCTTGCAATCGTTGACCGTTTTGGAAGTGACCCGGCTGCCATGAAACAGGCAGGTATCGCCTACGCGACAGACCAGATCATCGATCTGATCGCAAACGGTGTCAATCATGTGCATATTTATACGATGAACAAACCGGATGTCGCAGGAGCGATCCTTGAGAACCTTTCGGATATTTATGTGAGGGATTAGTACGGCTATTTGTTTCCGAACAAAATATATAGCTTTTATGAAAAAAATAATATCATTAGCTGCTTAGAAATGGAGATTAGTGTGAAAAATAAGATTTTTCACACGCAAGATTTGTGCTTACGCACAAACTTGAGATGCGCAAAAGACAGCGCAAGAATGGAGATTAATGTGAAAAAACAGGAAGAAATTTTTCGTGAGATCCAGGAGATGATGGGAGAGACAAAAGAAGGAAGAATCCGCTGGAGTGTAGAGGTTATGACTACCGAGGCAAATCCGGCAGAAGAAAAACCCGTTGAGCATGAAGATGGATTGGATTGGACGATTGATGAGTGTTATGTTTCTTATTATTGCAAATACAAAGGAAAAGATTTCTGTCTGATCACTTATGAAATGTTAAAGACTGCAAACAGCAGCACAGGAGAGCAGAAAGTAAAATCCAGCAATATGGTATTTTTACCACCACTTGGGATGCGTTTTTTTGATATTCATGCGCTGCTGCCATACAGCATAGAGGTATCGAATGTATTACTTGATGCAATACACCGTCTCTGGGTAATGCTGCTTGATATGTATAAAGTGGACAAGGGCAGTATCTATTTGAATGTAAGACCCGGAACACTCACGATCGAGGATGAAAAGAATTGACAGGAACGATTTTTACGTCATGATCATTTAGGGGAGAAGAGGTAATATCTGTTGAAAAAACAAACCAAAACAGCCATGAAGCTGTCTGTTATTGCTATGATTGTGTCTGCATTTATGATGCTGGCGGCCTGCACAGAAACAGTGCAGAAACAAAAGATACCTGGTGCAACATATATGGGAGGGAACAATACGATTACTGAGATCTGTAAAGAACTTGACTCTGCGGGAGCTGCTCATGTAGATATATTTCGGGAATGGGCGGTTGATTTTGCAGATTCCGCAGGAAAAAATGCGAAGCTGGAAGATACATGGTCAGATCCTGGGAAAATGAAAGCGGATATCGGTAAATGTATGGATGGCTGGGAACAGAATCATGATTATTCAGATGCGGACTGTAGAATGACAGCTTTTCTCCTGTTAGATGGGGTGATCCATTCAGAATTAACGGAAGAGCATTATGAGGGAACCTATCTGATGTTTGACACAGAAGCGATAGATAATGTGGACAGATATGAAATCATAAAAGAGAACAAAGACATGTTTACCACACTTTATGGTGAAAAGAGTGTTACGGATGACAGACATCCGGAATCTGCATTTTGCGACAGCTGGAAAGAATATGGATTTCAAATAGATAATGACAGAATATCACTTCTTAGTATCGTAATATATGATCTATATTCGGATGCAGTTTTTGTAGGTCATACTGGTATCCTGATAAAGTATAGTGATTATTATTTGTTTGTAGAAAAGATTGCATTTGAACAGCCATATCAGGCAACTAAGGTGCAGACGATTGATGAACTGCTCGATATCTTGTCCTTAAGACCGGAATATTTTGGAGAAGAGGGAGAACCCGGACCATTTGTTTATCATAATGGAGATTATATTGGAACGTTAAAGAGAACGACTTAAGAAAGCATAAGGAGAATTCAGATAAAAAGAAAGCTATACCGGTAATGGGAGAGACTTTCAGATACCTGCCGGGAGGTATCTGAAAGTCCGGGAGTGAATGAAAATAGAACCGTTGGGTATGATGTGCCGGTTATGTACAAAAGAGTATCATAAAAGGGTTATTTATTTGAGCTGTCTGCATCGATTACAGATTGGATCTGTTTCATCAGAGCATCATAGTTATCCTGATTATCGATTCCACCGAGCATCGGATCACCCACGATGTTACCATTTCTGTCGACGAGTATTGTGGTAGGAAATGCCATGATATTGGAGGCATATTTGCCTGCATCTGAAGATGAATCAATAGAAAGATTGCGGTATTTAGCACCTTGGCTTTCAAGAACAGAGGCAGCTTCTTTGATAGCCGATTCATTTCCATCGAAGGTTTCTGTGTTGATGCCGACTACTTCTCCTCCCATTGCCCTGACTGCATCATTTAATTCATTCAGTTTGGATAACTCAGCAACACAAGGCTTGCAGCCGGTAAACCAGAAATTGATGACAGTTACTGCATTTTCGGAAAAAAGACTTTCGTCAACAGAATTACCATCGAAATCCTGACCTGAGAAATTTTTGAATGGTGATGCATCTTCAGAATTAGTATTCTGTCCATTTTTATCGGATTCTGTAGTTTCTTTTTCAATTTCTGCGATCTGTTCTTCGATTTTTCGTATGGTTTCAATATCATCAGTAAGTGTTTTGAATTCGTCATCAGTAAAAGAATCTTTGTTTGATTCAGCGGTATCAGCCAGATAATCAGCATAATTTCCGTTTGAATCTGCAGTGTTTTTATTCATCAGACCAAATAATTTGTCCCATATATCTTTATGCTCTGCAAAGATCCGGTTCTCCTGCTGATATAAATCATCCAGCTTTGTGTTGGAATTGTCCGCAGATGCCGTGCTGTCTTCAGCCGTGGTATTCTGTGGTTCTGTGGTGCTTACAGTTTCTTTTCCGCTGCAGGATGTAAGCAGCAGTGCGATGCTGAGTGTGACAACTGAAATAAATGTAATTTTTGTTTTCATGGATAATTGCTCCTTTTTTAAATTGTAATAAGATTGATAGTTAATGGTTTATGACTGCTGGTTACTGTTGTTCTTTTTTTTACATGATTTCCCCATAAACTGGTAGTGGATCGCATCTTTAGGACAGGCTTTTATACAGGCTCCGCATCGTATGCATTCCGGATGATCTGGAGTTTTACACACATCCACATCCATTTTACATGCCTTTTGGCATTGCCCGCATCCGATGCATCTGCTGTTCTCAATTTTAATAGAAAGAAAGCTGACTTTATTAAATAATGAGTAGATTGCTCCAAGAGGACAGATCCATTTACAGAATGGTCTGTAAAACAAAATACTTAACACAATAACTGTGATTAAAATAAGGCATTTAAAAGAAAAAAGTTTTCCCAGTGCAGAACGTATAGCGGCATTTCCAAGTGCGAGAGGGATAGCTCCTTCCAGGACACCCTGAGGACAAATATATTTACAGAAGAAAGGATCTCCCATTCCGATAGAGTTCGTTACCAGCATCGGAAGAAGTATAACAAAAATGATCAGGATGATATATTTTAAATAGCGCAGCGGTTTGAGCCGGGCTGTAGAAAATTTTTTCCCAGGTATTTTATGAAGTAAATCCTGAAACCATCCAAACGGACACAGAAAACCACATATAAATCTTCCGAGTGTTACACCGAGTAAAATAAAAAATCCGGTTATGTAGTATGAAAATTTAAATCCTGATGAACCAACAACCGCCTGAAAAGCGCCAATTGGGCATGCTCCTGTTGCCGCCGGACAGGAGTAACAATTTAATCCTGGTACACATACGTTTTTTACGTTGCCCTGATATATTTTTCCTTTCCATAAATTAGGAATATGGATATTCGTGAGCAGTGTGGCAGCTGCCTGTATCCATCCGCGTAGTACAGCTATTTTTTTTGATAGAAAATTCTTTTTTTTATCCAATTCCGACACACTCCAGACATAATTTTATTGCTTTACCGAGCACGACAGCTGCTTCTCCTCTGACCGCACCGTAACTTATCATGGTGATACCTGAGATGAGCAGGATCGACTGATAGATTTTTTTGCACTTCAAGATATTTTACTCCTTTCATTTGTTGTATTTATTGACCAGCTGATGTTAGTATTATACAATAGCTGTTGTAAAATTTGTGTTAAGAAGCGGGTGAATGAATTTTGAGATTATTGATAGTTGAAGATGAGAAACAAATGTGTGACATGGTTGCAAAACGGCTGTATGATGCAGGGTACGAGGTGGATACCTGTTATGATGGGGAAGAGGCTTTTGAAAGTGTCCTGACGGAGAATTATGATCTGATTGTTCTGGATCTGAATCTGCCCGGTATGGATGGAATGGAGATCTTAAAGGAACTCAGACAGAGAAATGAGGAGACAAAGGTTCTTATATTATCTGCAAGAGGGCAGATTGCGGATAAGGTTGAAGGACTGGATGCAGGGGCAAATGACTATATGGAAAAACCATTTCATCTGCAGGAACTTGAGGCGCGTATCAGAAGTCTGACAAGAAGAAAATTTGTGCAGAAAGATGTGTGTCTGGAAAGTGGTGGGATAAAGTTCGATACGGTAAGACGTGAGGCATATGCAAAAGGGAAAATGATTTCCCTGACAAGAAAAGAAAATGGCATTTTGGAATATTTACTTCTGAATCCTGGAAGACCGGTAAGTCAGGAGGAATTGATGGAACATGTCTGGGATGCATCCGTGGATAGCTTTAGTGGTGCCATCAGAGTACACATGTCTTCGCTTAGGAAAAAGCTTAAGGCTGAACTTGGATATGATCCGATTTTAAACAAGGTGGGAGAGGGATATAAAATACGGGAGGAGTCTGAACGATGAAAAGAATATCACTGCAGTGGAGGCTTACCTGTATCATTACAGTATATATTGCAGTTATATGTGGATGTCTGACGATGTTTGTCTATAAAAATGGCGTGTATTATATCGATTCCCTGCAGGAGACTGTGGATGCCCAGGGAGAGGATAACGGGGAGGATAACGGGGAGGATACGGATGAAATATATATCAGCATTCCAGATGATAAGTGGGATGAGTTTGCCAATGATTTTTCTATCCAGGCATATAATAATAAGGAAGATTACAAAAAAAACAGTCTGCTGATATCAGCCATATTGGCTCTTATTGGCGGGGTAGTTACATATTTTATAAGTGGGCATGCACTCAGACCAATCCGTGAATTTTCTGATAAAATTGAAGAAGTACAGGCGCAAAATCTGGCAGCTTCACGAATAGAAGAAAATAAAGTTAAAGAATTGAACCAGCTTAGCGTTTCGTATAATAAGATGCTTGAACGTCTCTCGGACGCATTTGAGATACAGAGGCAATTTACCGCAAATGCAGCACATGAACTGCGGACGCCATTATCTTTGATGCAGGTACAGCTTGATCTTTATAATTCTACACGGCATCCGGATAATGATGCTGATACATTGCAGACAATAAAGATGGTTACCGAGCAGAATGGAAGACTCAGTAAAATGGTAAAAACGCTCCTTGATATGAGTGAACTCCAGACTGTGGGACGGGATGATGAAATTATGGTTGACGCGCTTGTTGATGAAGTGTTAGCAGATCTGGATCCTCTTGCACAGGAAAAAAACATAAAACTTACTGGAAAATGTAAAAATATAACGATGGTTGGAAGTGACATTCTTATTTACAGGCTGGTATACAATCTTGTTGAGAATGCCATAAAATATAATCATTCGGGCGGACAGGTTACAGTAACTGCATACCGGAAGGAAAAACATGTTTATCTGTCCGTGGAGGATACGGGAAACGGAATCCCTGAGGAACTCAGGGAACGCGTGTTTGAACCATTCTTTCGTGTGGATAAATCCAGAAGCCGGGAACTTGGCGGTGTAGGACTTGGACTTGCGCTTGTCCGTGAAATCGTGAGAGTGCATGATGGCAGTATTGCAGTCAGATCAAATCCGTCTGGAGGAACGGTTTTTGATGTAATATTACCACTGTGATCGATCATAACTTATTAGTTACATCTGGCTGTCTCGTGCCTGGGGTATTTAATTCTTTTCTATTGAATTATGCGGATATCTGGTTGTTTTTGTAGTGTCGAATGTATTGCTGAAAGTTTTGATGCAAATGAAAGAGAAAGTCCTTAATCATGAGGAAATGTTAAATCATTATCTGATACGCGGATTTATGGAACTGGTCATATTCCGTGTGGAAAGGCAGTTTCCGAATGAGATCAGGAAAGCAGATGATGCAAAAAGGGAGATCGTATCTTCAAAAGTAAAAATGAATCTGATCCATGAGGCTTTTTTTACGATATTTGCATGGATGGTTGCATTTTTAAATATAGGGATTATATTTTATGCATGGAAAAGCAAAAATCTCACGGCGGGCGAAGTGGTGGCACTGATTTCGCTGGTGGAAAATGCGTATGTCCCAATCGCAATATTCAATGTGATCTATGTGCAATATAAGCTGGATAAGTCAGCTTATGCAAGATTTGTCCGGTTTTTGGAGTTAAAAAATGACGAGCAGCTCCAGAAAGGCAAGATTCCGGCTGGAAATGCAGGTGAGATCTGTGTCAGGAATCTTCACTTTGAATATGAAGAAAAGACGGCCTTGGATGAGGTGGCATTTGCAATCACAAGAGGACAAAAAGTTGCCCTGGTCGGTGAGAGCGGTTCAGGAAAGTCGACACTGATAAAAATTCTTTTGGGATTTCTAAAGTATGACAGAGGTCAGATCAAGGTTGGAGGAGTGGAACTGAGAGATCTATGCCTTGATAAGTTCTATGACAAAATTGTTTATTTATCCCAGGATTCTCCGATTTTTGATGGGACGATCAGAGAAAATATTTTATTTGACAGAAATGTCCCGGACGATGAGATTATGATGGCACTGGAAAAGGTGAATCTTTCCTGTCTGGTTCGCGATTCTGCCAAGGGACTGGATACGCAGATCGGTGAAAAAGGCACGCGTCTGTCGGGCGGAGAAAAACAGCGGCTTGCACTTGCAAGATTGTGGTTTGAAGATCCGGAACTTGTTATTTTGGACGAAGCCACATCGGCGCTTGATAATTTAACAGAAGAGGCAGTTATGCAGGAAGTTCTTGATCGGTTAAAAGATCAGACGATGATCGTTATTGCCCACAGGCTGAATTTTATTGCAGCTTTTGATAAGATCATTGTATTTCGGAATAGTAAAATTACCAGTCAGGGGACTTTTGAGGAACTGATGAAATCAGATCCGTATTTTGCGGAACTTTATCATACAAGTAGTCAGATCTGATTGTCTGGATACATTTGTTGACTGGCAAAGGAAGAGATTTAGAAACATAAAATACGATTTTAAATTTTTGAAGTTGTCCATAGGAAAAAACTATGGACAACTTTTATTTTGTGTGCCGAGCATGGCGCTAATCTTGCTGGTGCAAGTCCAGCCATGGGTATTTACCGCCAAGCGTAGTGAACCACAAGTCGGTATCGGTAACGGTATGGATGGAGGAAGTGGTGTAGCAAAGTTCTTGAGCCTACGAACAGAAACTTGATAAGGCGATTAGGTGGGTAAGATTGCAAATCAAATCGAAGCCCAAATGGTAAACGTAAACCGAAATTGTAAATCAATGGAAAAAGCCGGGAACAAAGGTGCGTAACCTAATAAAGATGTGGGTACCAGAAGACTTGGCAAGACAGGCTGGAAACAGTTGCCGAGGATATTGGTTCACGACACATGCAGTTGCCATAAATATGGCAATGACAACAGCAATTTATGCAGGAAAAACTTGCATTTTGGGAACAAACGTGTATAATAAAGCTGTTATAAAAAAGACCATCACAAAAGTGATGTGGAAAACAAAAAAATGGGGTGCTCGCACAGGCGGGCTGAGAGTAAGCGGACGCTTTAACCCGGAACCTGATTTGGATAATGCCAACGTAGGGAGATAATGGATCACAAGTGTGTTTTTTTGTGCAGGAATCTTTGGTTGGGTTCCTGCACTTTTTATGGATAAGATATCTGCAAATGCTGGTTTGTTGGGCTATGAGTTCCCCGGCGAAGGGTGATATCGCAGTTTTGTGATTGGCAAATTGCATCAAGCCGGGACTGTTTTGTTCCGTTGTACGAAAATAAG
>OGKR01000716.1_pt1 | contig 32001 bp, 17 predicted proteins | sample 1572431 | NCBI WGS metagenome assembly OGKR01 (sample SAMEA2582079, study PRJEB24529) | metagenome | biome: Human gut stool | place: China | collected 2011 | reverse complement strand
TCTCGGTACTGGCAGTACTGATTGTTTTTCTGGCAGCATGTTCCAAAACATCGGAGTATACCAATGTGATACCGGCTGACGCCTCGGTAGTTGCCTCTATCAACCTCAAATCCCTTGCAAGTAAAGCGGGATTGGATGATAAAGAGAATGAAGCTGCGAAACAAAAAGTACTGGAAGCACTGAAAAGCGGAATGAATGCCGCTACCTTCCAACAACTGGAAAAGGTCATGAAGAATCCGGGTGAATCGGGAATCGATGTCGAATCTCCATTCTATGTATTCTCATCCTCTTCTTTCCCTTACCCTACTGTTGTAGGTAAAGTGAACAACGAGGACAATCTTCATGCTTCACTCGATGTGATGGCTAAAGAACAAATCTGCCAGCCGATAAGCGAAGCTGACGGCTACAGTTTTACAACAATGAATGGCGGCCTGCTCGCTTTCAACAATTCTACTGTATTGATAGTCAATGTAAGCGGAACCACTCAAACTGAAAAAGCCAAAGAAGCCATCACTAATCTGTTGAAACAGACGACCGATAACAGCATTGTAAAATCAGGAGCTTTCCAAAAAATGGAAAAGCAGAAAAGCGATATCAACTTCCTCGCTTCTATGGAAGCTATCCCTGCAACCTATCGCAACCAGATAAGCATGGGGTTACCAACGGAGGTGAAAGCAGAGGACATCACTCTTGTAGGAGGACTGAATTTTGAGAAAGGCAAGATTGCCCTCAAAACAGAAAACTATACTGAAAACGAAGCCGTGAAAGCGCTTATAAAAAAACAAATGGAGTCATTTGGAAAAGCAAACAACACTTTCGTTAAATACTTCCCGTCTTCCACACTGATGTTCTTCAATGTAGGTGTGAAAGGAGAAGGGCTTTACAACTTGTTGAGCGAGAATAAGGAATTCCGCAATACAGTATCTATTGCTAAAGCAGACGAAGTAAAAGAGTTGTTCGGCTCGTTCAATGGTGATATTTCTGCCGGATTAATCAACGTAACGATGAACAGTGCTCCTACTTTCATGATGTATGCGGATGTTAAGAATGGTAATGCCCTCGAAACAATTTATAAGAACAAGCAATCATTGGGACTGAAAAGAGGGGAAGATATCATGCAACTTGGCAAGGACGAATATGTCTACAAAACAAAAGGTATGAATATATTCTTCGGTATCAAGGATAAACAAATGTATGCTACCAATGATGAATTACTCTACAAGAACGTGGGCAAAGCTGCCGACAAGTCGATAAAAGATGCTCCTTACGCATCGGATATGAAGGGTAAAACCATCTTTGTAGCAATCAACGCTGAAGCAATACTGGACTTGCCTGTTGTTAAAATGGTAGCAGGTTTCGGAGGACAGGAAGTTAAAACATATATTGAATTAGCCAATAAGGTTTCTTATCTGTCAATGAGTTCAGAAGGAGAAATCAGCGAGATCGACCTTTGCCTGAAAGACAAAGACGTCAACGCTCTCAAACAAATCGTAGACTTTGCCAAGCAATTTGCCGGCATGTAATTAATTTGTAAACAAACGGTATGAATAGTATTCACCTGCAGCAAACACTTCCCCAAGTGTTTGCTGACCGTAATTCAGTGACTTCGGATGTATGGCACCAGGATCTGATCTTTCGGAAAGAAGAAATGTATCTGATTGAAGCAGCTTCCGGCACCGGCAAATCTTCGTTGTGCAGCTATATCTATGGTTATCGCAACGACTATCAGGGGATTATTAATTTCGATGAAACCAATATCAAAGCATACTCCGTGAAGCAATGGGTCGACCTGCGAAAGCATTCACTAAGTATGCTTTTTCAGGATTTACGCATCTTCACCGAACTTAGCGCTCTTGAAAATGTGCAATTGAAGAATAACCTCACCGGATGCAAAAAGAAAAAAGAAATCTTATCGTTCTTCGAACAACTGGGGATCGCAGATAAAATAAATGTGAAAGCCGGCAAGCTATCTTTCGGACAGCAACAGCGCGTCGCCTTTATCCGGGCGCTCTGCCAGCCGTTCGACTTTTTATTTCTGGATGAACCGATCAGCCACCTGGACGATGATAACAGCCGCATCATGGGTGAACTTATCATTGCCGAAGCAAAGGCACAAGGAGCCGGAGTGATCGCCACTTCCATCGGTAAACATATCGAGTTGCCTTACAACCATACACTTCAACTGTAGTAAGCTGGTTAATAACAGGTAGCAGGTAATGAACAACCTCTTTTCACAGCATCATTTCAAATCGTAAATCGTAAATTGTAAAATCGTAAATAAAATGCCAACTCTTGTCTGGAAGCTTCTCCGCCAACATATCAGTATCGGTCAATTAGCCGGTTTCTTTTTAGCCAACCTATTCGGCATGATGATTGTATTGCTTAGCGTACAGTTTTATAAAGATGTCATTCCGGTATTCACCGAAGGAGACAGCTTTATGAAAAAGGATTTCATCATAGCTACAAAGAAAATCAGTGCTCTCAGTTCTTTTGCAGGAAAGAGTAATACATTCTCTGCCGAAGAAATTGCGGATCTGAAAAAGCAACCGTTTACTAAAACAATAGGAGCTTTCACTCCTTCTCAATTCAAAGTTTCAGCAGGATTGGGAATGAAGGAAGCCGGTATTTATCTTTCCACAGATATGTTTTTTGAGTCTGTTCCCGATGAGTTTGTCGACATCAAACTCGATAAATGGTATTTCGATGAAAACACACATACCATACCCATTATCATTCCGCGCAACTATCTGAACCTTTATAACTTCGGTTTTGCGCAAAGCCGCAGCCTCCCCAAACTATCGGAAGGGTTAATGAGTCTGATTCAAATGGACATTATGATGCGTGGCAACGGACGGGTGGAACAGTACAAAGGAAACATTGTCGGTTTCTCCAATCGTCTGAATACGATTCTTGTTCCCCAGTCCTTTATGAAATGGGCTAATGAGAATTTCGCACCGAATGCAGAAGCCCAACCGGCACGATTGATTATCGAGGTTAGCAATCCGGCAGATTCCGCCATCGCCAGTTATTTTCAGAAGAAAGGATATGAAACGGAAGATGGTAAGCTGGATGCCGGAAAAACAACTTATTTCCTCCGTCTTATCGTAGGTATTGTATTGGGAGTGGGTTTATTTATCAGTATCCTTTCATTCTATATACTGATGTTGAGCATCTTCCTGCTTTTACAAAAGAATACAACCAAGCTGGAAAGTCTATTACTAATCGGATACAGTCCCAACAAGGTAGCATTGCCTTATCAGTTGCTCACGGTAGGATTGAACGTTATTGTGCTTGTATTATCCATCGGATTAGTCTCCTGGTTGCGCAGTTATTACATAGACAGCATCCGCATCCTATTTCCACAGCTGGAAACCGGATCATTATGGGCAGCAATCAGTATGGGTATTCTATTATTTATCGTTGTATCGGTGATTAACATACTGGCAGTAAAAAGGAAAGTGCTTTCGATTTGGATGCACAAATCATAGATGTAGAATCAAACACATAACGTATGAAAAACAAAACTACATTTTCTATCCATAGAGGCTTAATAGCTTTCTTTTTCGGAATACTGTTCTGTTTTGCCCCATTGTCAGGGCAAAACGTACAAGATACAATTATTGCGTATTTTAATCTACTGGAAAAAGTCCCACAGGAGAAACTCTACTTACATCTGGACAAGCCCTTTTATGGGGCAGGAGAAAAAATATGGTTCAAGGGATATCTGGTAAACTCTGTTACACATCAAGATAATACACAAAGCAACTTCATCATTACAGAGCTTGTCAACCGTTCCGACTCTATTGTAGAACGGAAAAAGATCCGTAGAGATTCATTGGGTTTTCATAATGCTTTCACCCTCCCTCCCACTCTCCCTGCAGGTGATTATTATTTGCGGGGATATAGCAACTGGATGCTTAATCAGGAACCGGAATTCTTTTATTCACGCAATCTGAAAATCGGTAATTCGATTGATAATACGATTGTTTCAAATATTGAGTATCAGCAAGAAGACGAATCACATTATACAGCCAAGGTAAGATTTACCAGCAATACCCAAGAGGCTTTCGGAAATACTACCATCCGCTACCGCTACATTGAAAATGGAAAGATTAAAGATAAAGGTAAAAGAAAGACAGACGAGAATGGGTTGATTTCTATTTCCCTGCCGGATTTGAAGCCTATTGCCACACGCCACATTGAAGTAGAGTTCGATGATCCCCAATATATTTATAAAAAGACTTTCTATCTGCCTTCGTTTACAAAAGACTTTGATGTTAAGTTCTTCCCGGAAGGAGGTGCTCTCCTGACCGTTGCTCATCAGAATATAGCTTTCAAGGCTCAAGGATCGGATGGCTTTTCTACAGAAATAGAAGGATTCCTGTTCGATGCCAACGGAGACACATTGACAGCTTTCCGCTCGGAGCATGACGGCATGGGAGTTTTCACACTGAATCCGACTGTGGGAAACTCTTACTATGTGATTGCCAAATCCGGTGACGGTATCAGTAAACGATTCGACCTCCCAGCTGTAGAAGAAAAAGGAATCACACTTTCCATGACACATTATAAAAAGGAAATCCGTTACGAAATCCAGAAAACAGAAGCTACCGAGTGGCCTCAAAAGTTATTCTTGATTGCGCACACTCGTGGAAAGCTGGTCATCCTGCAGCCAGTCAGTATCGACAGGACTTTTGGAAGAATGAACGACAGTTTATTCAACGCAGGCATCACCCATTTCATGCTGATCGACCAACAGGGCAACGCACTTAGCGAACGCCTGGTTTTCATACCCGACCGGAATCCGCATCAATGGCAAATTCTTGCAGATAAGCCGACATACGGAAAAAGAGAAAAGGTATCCCTTCAAATTTCAGCAAAAGACGATAACGGTACTCCGGTAGAAGGTAGTTTTTCCATCAGCATTACCGACAGAAAGAGTATCCGCCCGGATTCGCTTGCTGGCAATATCGTATCGAATTTTCTATTGACCTCCGACTTAAAAGGATATGTAGAAAATCCCGGATATTATTTTTTGCAGCAAGACCTCCGGACTCTCCGCACGGTAGACTTCCTGATGATGACGCACGGATGGCGCAGACACCATATCCAGAATGTACTGACTGCACCTTCAATGAACCTCACCAACTATATGGAAAAGGGGCAAACTATCAGCGGACGTATCAAAGGGTTCTTTGGAGGTAACGTTAAGAAAGGACCTATTTGTATTCTGGCTCCCAAACAGAACATCATCGCCACTACCACCACAGACGAAAAAGGAGAGTTTATCGTGAACACATCTTTCAGAGATAGCACGACTTTCCTTGTTCAGGCACGTACCAAAAGAGGATTTGCCGGAGTGGACATCGTGATTGACACTCCTCAATACCCGGCAACTTCGCACAAGTCTCCTTTCCATGATGGAACAGCAACGTTTATGGAAGATTATTTGCTCAACACCCGCGACCAATATTACATGGAAGGTGGAATGAGAGTGTACAATCTGAAAGAAGTGGTAGTCACTGGAAGTCGTAAAAAGGCCAGTTCAGAAAGTATTTACACAGGAGGTATCAACACCTACACGATCGAAGGGGACAGACTGGAAGGATTCGGTGCACAAACAGCTTTTGATGCAGTCACCAGACTTCCGGGCATTAGCGTGACAAATGGAAATGAAATACATATCCGCAACAATCCCGAGCAACCTGTCATTGTTGTTGACGACGTGGTGTATGAAGACGATAACGACATCCTGACCATGATACAAACCAGCGATATGTCGAGTTTGAGCCTTCTTCGCGGTGCCGATGCAGCAATCTTAGGTTCCCGCGGTTCGGCAGGTGCTATCGTTATTACGCTGAAAGACGGCAAAGATATCCCGGCAAGACCGGCACAGGGCATTATCACATGTACTCCACTGGGGTACAGCGACTCGGTCGAGTTCTATCATCCTACTTATGATACGCCCGAAAAGAAGAATGACCAACGCTCGGATTTACGAAGTACGATCTATTGGAATCCTACCCTTCAACTGGATGCCAATGGAAAAGCAACTATCGAATACTATACTCCGGACAGCACTGCACCAGAAGATATAACCATAGAAGGTGTGGATAAAAACGGAAAGGTATGTCGGATCATACAAACGATCAACAACTGATAGTAGCTAAAGTTCCTCGATAAATCTAGTATCGGAGCATCTCTGCCCTATCAAACAAGCATTATTCCGTTAAGATGCCTTTATCCTTGTTTTATCAAGCCGGTATGGTTCTATTAAAGTAACGGTATTGTTAATTCACCACGGCCGTGACAAGATCTCTCCACAGCCGTGGTAGTATCTCACCACGGCCGTGAGAAGAAGCTACCACGACCGTGGGAAGGTAAAGATAGCGGCACCTTCGCCCAACTATACCAACATCTCAACGCTACTCTACCGCCATCTTAGCATTATCCTTCCAGTATCTTAGCGTTAGTTTACTTGTATCTCAAGCTAGCTTTATCAATAAAAGAACAAAAAACATAGTAGCTTGAATTCAAATTATCAGTTACTCTTCATAAAGGAAACGGACAGGTGTCCCAGTCTGACTATCGGTAGATACCCAAACAAGCAACTCTCCTGCTTCCGCTTTCTTCACTTTCGCATCATGCCAAAACGCCAAATCAGAAGCAGAGAGTTGAAAACTGACTGCATGAGTTTCTCCCGCTTTCATAAATACCTTTTTGAATCCTTTCAATTCACGAACCGGACGAATTAAAGAAGCTACCCGATCACAGATATAAAGCTGTACTACTTCACTGGCATCACAGTTTCCTACATTTGTAATATCACAAGTGACAGTTAATGTCTCATCTCCTTTCAACTTTCCGGAAGAGAGTTTCACATCGCCATATCGGAACGTCGTATAGGATAATCCATAGCCAAAAGGAAATAACGGTCTATCTCCTGCATCCAAATGATAACTGGTAAAACCGATAGACGTTTGTTTTGCCCCGATTTCGATGTCATCCATTAAGGTGATGTTACTTGCAGGACGTCCCGTATTTTTATGTGCATAATAAATAGGAATTTGTCCTACCATCCGAGGAATGGTTACAGGAAGCTTTCCCGAAGGGGCAGCTTGACCGAATATCAAATCGGCCAAAGCAGGTCCTGCCATTGTGCCGCCATGAAAAGCGTACAAAATACCATCAGCCATTTCTGTTTCCCGAGCAATCGTCAAAGGCCGCCCCGCCATAACTATCATGACAACAGGCTTCCCTGTCTGTTTCAATGCCGCCAGCAATTCGGTCTGCTTACCCGGCAGACCAATATCTGCCCTGCAACGCGCCTCACCGGATAAAATAGCTTCCTCACCCACAAAAGCCAATATGACATCAGCTTGTTCTGCAGTCTTTACCGCTTTCGTAATCCCCTCTTCACTCCTGTCACGGCTATATTGCAATCCCGGTTCCGCTACTATTTTCACTTGCTTGCCATATAAATCACGTAAAGCAGTCAATGGCGTCACTGCTCTTTCCGGTTCCGCATCAAAGCACCATGTGCCTAATTGATCGGCCGGCGCATCCGCTAACGGACCTACTACGGCAATCGTTTTTATTTCTTTTTTCAAGGGCAGCACCCCATTGTTTTTCAACAACACAGCACTTTCCATAGCTGCACGTTTTGCCTTAGCCAGTGATTCGGCAGTATAATAAGGCAATTTCTCTTCAACTTTTGCATAAGGATTGTCAAACAATCCCAATCGGAACTTCAAACGAAGAATGTTACGAACAGCCTCATCAATCGTCTTTTCACTCACCTTTCCACTTGCCACCAAGTCTTCCAAATGCTTGGTATAGGCATATCCCATCATATCAATATCTACCGATGCATTGGCCGCTTTCATTGCCGCTTCTTTCAGATCAGCACAGAAACCGTGGGGAATCATTTGCTGAATAGAACCCCAATCGCTCACCAAGACACCATCATAATTCCATTCATTACGTAATATCTGATGATTCAGATAAGGATTGCCGGAAGATGGAATACCATTTATATCATTGAAAGAGCACATGAAAGTTGCTGCTCCGGCTTTTGCCGCTGCCTCAAACGGAGGAAGGTAGACATCTCTGAGCAGAACTTCCGGAATCCAGGTGGTGTTATAATCTTTACCGGATTCAGATGCTCCATAGGCCGCAAAGTGTTTGGCACAAGCAGCGATACTTGTGGGATCTGATAAATCTGTCCCCTGAAACCCTTTCACCATTGCTACTCCCATGATAGAAGTCAGGTAAGGGTCTTCTCCACAAGACTCGGCAATACGTCCCCATCGAGGATCCCGTGAGACGTCTATCATCGGAGCAAATGTCCACCGAATCCCAGTAGCACTCGCTTCCAAAGCAGCTACCCGTGCACCTTCTTCCGCTATTTCCGGATTCCATGAAGCAGCTTGCCCCAGAGGAATAGGGAAAATCGTCTTAAATCCGTGAATAACATCACGAGCCACAATCAGAGGAATGTGCAAACGGCTCTCTTCTACGGCAATGCGCTGAAGCTCGTTCACTACCTCTACATTCAACTCATTCAGGATCGTTCCGACTTTACCAGTCTTGACAGACTCTTTCATATTTTTTGAAAGTCCCATGCCTGTCAATTGGTTCATCTGCCCAATCTTCTCCTGTAAAGTCATTTGCGAAACCAGTTCGTCAATTCTCTTCTCTATAGAATTGTCGCCCTGACCGAAAGCAGTCAGGGTGAAACAACTCATTGCAAATACAAATATCTTTATCTTCATATACAGCATCATTGTGGCATTGTTATTCCATTGGCAGGAACAGCATCGTCATTCGGATGAATTGTCGCATAATAATCTCCCAAAGAAGTCAGTTTTCCGTCTTTATCGACCAACATCGAAGTCCATAGGCCTGCCATTGTCGGGCTTCCACTGAACCATGCATAACGAAATACCTCATCCATATTCTCATAATCAGTCAACACCGGTTCTATAAAATTTTTACGGATCCATTCTTCAGAAACCTTGTTAGTTTCAGGTTTTCCGGAAGTTGCACTATCATCTCTGGGTGCAAACTCCGTGATCCAAATCTTCTTTCCATAAGTAGAGAATATTTTCTTTACCTGATCTGAATATGTTTTGGGAGATTGTCCCATATAAATATGGAGGGCAATATAATCCATTCGCAAATTCTGACTTTGCACACCTTTCATAAAGTCATTGAACCATGCAGCTCCAGGCCAGGAGACTGCCGGACTAACCAGCTTGATACCCGGATCAAGTCCGTCAGAAAGTTTCTTCCAGTCTTCCAATGCTTGTTCTACGGTCATATTTCCTTCGGAAGATAAATCCGGTTCATTAAAACCAAGTACATAGAATATCTTTTTCTGGCGATATAAATCATTCACCATGTCAATGTTGGACTGGGTTACATTGGTATGTCCCCAAAACATCGGAACGAATTCTACATTTTGCGGGGCGTATGGGTCCTGACAGCCAGTCAGTCCCCATGTATAATACCAGTTGGCTTTCAGGTTGATGATATTAGCCCACCATTGTCCGGTGCTTGTGCCCAGGCTAAATCCGCAACCACGCTTATAGGTGGTTGCTTTATTAGATGATGTAGCAGTTCCATCTTCATCCGTAAGGTCAGTAATCATCTGATCTTTGGTGCAAGCGCTGAATAAGGTCAGTATGCACATGAATGTAAATATCTTATTTATTGTTTTCATAGTTCTTCTTATTTACGTTTATAACCTACATTCTTAAGGATCAGTTTGCCATCTTTCCATTCCCAAACATTCATATCAAAGCCTAATGATTGATACCATGACTGCGTCATCTGCGCCTGACTCACTTTTCCACCATCCAGACCTGCCGCATCATCAGTAGCAGAAGAGCTTATATCTTCATTGTTTTCATCAAGGAGTGTGACATTACTTGTCCAGTTGTCGGCTAGCGGAACACCCGGATTACTACTTACAGTTGCAGGATTGATAGCTGAAACGCGCTGCACCTTAGATCCTTTTATTGTAGTAGATTCTACTACACAACCATTTGTGGTTCCATTGTTCTGATAGTTTCCATTAATACCGGAAATAGCCTTACTAGTTCCAACCACGCCGGAAATTTCCGTATTACGCACAATACAGTTAGTTGCATACTTCTTATTAGTACCGCATATACCGGCCGCATTTCCATTCGATCCACTCACAGTATTGCTTACCGAAGCATTCTCAACCAAACAATTCAGTACATTAACTCCTACTCCGGCAATACCTCCGACATCATTCCCACTCTTTACGGTTCCGGTAAACATACATTCCTCAATCTTCATGTCATTGTTATTGTTGGCTCCGAAGATACCTCCAACACCATTAGCTCCGGAAGTAGTAGCAGTAATTGTCATTGAAGAAAGGCATCCTTTTATTAAGTCGGGGCCTTCACCACGTCCAACAATACCTGCAATACGTGTTTTGGAACCGGTGACAGTCAGAGTTCCTTCCGACGTACAATTACGTACTATGGCTCCACTGCCTGCTCCCTTATTACGTCCGGCAATACCGCCAACCATACCACAAGTTGCTGTCATATCCAAATTTACATAACAGTTTTCAATAACACCTTGCGCTAGGTTATCTCCAACAATACCACCCAACAAATCACTTGTATGCGTGCTGGCTATCTTACCGGATACTTCTACATCCCGAATGACTCCTTGATTGATTCCGGCAATTGTTCCGAAAGATTGAGTGGTGGTAATATCTACATCTACAAATTTAAGGTCGTGGATAGTACCCTTATTTGTTTTCACAAATCCTGAATTAGCAGTTGTTGCGTTTATCTTCAAACCTGTCACGGTAAATCCTTTGCCATCCAAATCACCGATAAACTCTCCTACCATCGTCCACTCTCCAGACAACTGCATATCATTCTGCAAGACAATATAGCTTGAAGGAGCATTTGTCATCATTGCAATCAACTGATCTCCGTCTGCCACAATATATGGAGAATTCTTAGAACCATCGCCTCCCTCATTCATCTTCTTTGAAGCAATAGTGATAGTCTTAGCTAAAGAAACGACATTAGATCCACTTCCGGTTTGCGCCAATTTGAGTTCGACTGTAATGTCACCACTTTCAAATCCGCCATTAGCTATATCAGCAGTAATTTTACCATCAGAAGTGTTATAAGAAACACTTGCATTTGTTACATTTGTCAGCACATTCATATATATATCCATCGGAAGCACATCAAGAAGTTCGCTGGCCGATATTTCTCCCACAGTTATATTAAGCAATGTTGGAAAATTCTTACCTATCGTCAATATACGACTATCTTTCTTATCACCCGAAGCAACCAATACAGCGAGATTATTTTCTCCTTTGACAAGCACGCCGTCCGCATTACAGTTCTCCAAAGGCACAGCACTGCAGGCTGCTACTCCGGCAACAATAGTACGCCCTGTTACTTCTCCGCTGAAATTCAGATTTCTCACTTCCGCACCGGCACCTACAACTCCGAAGAAAGCTTGTGAGTCACTTGCCGGAGCATTGATACGATAAGTAATCCTATGATTATCTCCATCCAGAGTTCCAACGAACGGTGCTTCGGTCGTTCCTACCGGTGTCCAGTTTGCTTCTACCTCTATATCGTCCGTAAGAATAAATACTTTATCCAAACCGAACTTCAATTTATTCAATCCGTCGGTATCAGATATTTTATAAGGAGATTCCGCCGTGCCTTCTCCTTCTGCAAAAGCATTTACACTGATTTCCTTCACAACCGGGGTACGCGCTCCGAATGAAGCGGTAATCTCCAATGTTCCCGATAATAATTCGGCAGTAGGAGTCAATACAACAACACCTTGTCCGGTATTCAAATCCTGTGTAACCTTTACTATTAGTCCCGGAACATCAGATACTGTCACCGCAGCCATAGTAGGTACTACAGTAAATGGAATCTCAACCATCGACTTCATATTGACAACTGGTTCGGTCTCCATTTGGAATTCAATACTGCCGGAAGGATCTGTATCTTCGAAGATTACAACAGACACCGTTGTCTCGTATTTATTACCCATATATTCTACCAATACAGGTAAATACATTATTCCCAACTGAACGGGAGTACCTGTTATTGATAACTTCACCGTTCCCGTTTTACCTTCCAAAGGTAAAGTTACCTTGTCTATACGAATCCCATTTACCTCTTCCGAACTGAAAGTGGCCGTTCCGCCTACGGCGTTCACATAAGGGATAGACGCCTGACAATTGGAGAGCAATGCGGCTCCCTGCACAAAACTTCCTTCCACGCTATTACGTTCGGTATCCAGCGAAAAGGATATATATTGGTTATCCTCATCCTTGCTACACCCTGCCAGCAGAATAATTCCTAGCAGATATAATAGAATCTTATTTTTCATATCTATCATTTATTATAGGTTAATTAATTGGCAGGCTCTGTTGCCGCTTCCGGGTCAATCCAGCCCTTGCGTATCATCACAATCTGACGGGTGGCACCATCCAGACAACTCTTCCAGACAACCATTTTATCATCCGTTATTGACTTTATCTGATAGGAAGCACTCCAGTCTGTAAAATAGAAGAGGAATCCACCATTGCCATCTGCAGTTTTAGGCAATACAAGCGAATAATTACCGGCACCATCTTTTACAATTGTCCATGTCATTTTTTCAGGAGGAGTACATTGGACAAGATAATCACCACAACCTCCGGGATATATAGCGGAAATCTTATCCGACCGAGTGGTTTTCCATGCAGGATCTTTGACTAACAAAGAATAGAGACCTGCACCCGCTTCAGGATTCCCAGCTGAAATAGGATTGGAAGCAGCACAACAAGAACCATTGTTCTTATAAATAAAGGCCGGCCCGTCCTTATCTGTCAACTTGAAAGTTATCTCATCATCATATATACCACCACCGGTTTTGTTGTTCGCACGATTCAGATGTCCGGCTATTTGAGCTGCCCAATCACCATTTCCACCTTTTTGGGGATTTTTAATCAGATGTCCCGGAAGTAAAGAATCAACGACCCAAATTTTTCCGGCTTCATTATTAATTCCGCCTGTCAACTTTTCATAAATGGGGTCGCTCAATAAATCATAATTACTCTTTATCACAGGAAGGGTAATAGAAACCGGATTAGTCTGTCCTCCTTGCCCAAAAGCTTTCAATGTTATCGAATAATTGCCGGGGAAAGGATATTCTCCTTCCACGGAACTGACTCCATCGGCAACCGCCCCATTACCTAAATCCCAAAATCCGATTACATCAGCAGGAGTAGTCTTGAAGGTATATGTGTTAGGTCGCTCTCCCGGAATAACAATAATCTTCAAATCCTGAATAGGTTCCTCCAAGCCCATCCGGTCGTCCGGAGAGCAGCTGCTAAAAAATGGTATGACAGCTAAGGCAATACATACATATTTATTTCTTATCATAGCTTTTCTTCTTTAATAGTTAATATCCCGGGTTCTGCTTCAATGAACCTTTCGACTGAGTTATATCATATTGAGGGATTGGGAATAATCCGGCCCTTTCCTTGTTGTATGTCACTTTAAATTCATTCAACTCTCCATTAGTCAATGTTCTTTCCGCATAATCCTGACCACGACGGAGAATATCCCAATACCGATGTCCTTCCAAAGACAACTCATAAATGCGTTCTTTATCAATCAAATCTAATGTTAACTGATTTTGAGAAATGGTTACACTCCCTACTCCCATCGCTCTCTCACGTACTCGCTTATAATAACTGAGTGCTTTCGCCTTATCTCCATAAAGTAACTCCAGTTCTGATCCCATCAATAGTACATCCGCAAAACGAATCATCGGATAATTGTTGCGGTAATTCAATTCTCTTGAACCGCCATAACGTCCATTATTTGCAGTGAGGGGAGTAAATTTACGATTGAAATATCCAGTGTTCTGGAATCCTTTGGTATACTTTAGCCCTTCTCCGTCATTATCACCGACTTTAGTTTCTGCATTGATAAATGTTGCATACCGCCTCGGATCAGCAGAATCAAAACGATCAAACAAGACTTTACTTACCGGAGCAAAAGACCATCCGGCAGCATATGCTCCTCCCACATCACGCATCCCCCAAAGTATGATGGCTTGGTTGCCCAAACAGCCTTGACGGTTCTTCCAATCACCCCATTTAGATAAATCGGTGTATTGTATTTCAAAAACACCTTCTATATTATTCTTATTAGCTACCGCAAACAAAGGAGATGCCTTAGCCGCATCAGTTTGTGCCCTGTCATAAGCGCCCGCCATCAGGTCATGCCCACTGTTTTCTATTACATCTTCTACATAACCAATCATCTCCTGTGAACTGACTCCCGGCAACTGATTCTGATTGTAGTATCCGGTATAATATAACCAGACTCTCGCCAACAACGATTGAGCGGCTGCTTTAGTGACCCGTCCTTTATCCGCCGCATCCAACTGTATAGAAGATGTCGGAAGACTATATTCCCCCTGTGAATTCTTTGCATTGATAGCTGTTACCAAATCTTCCGCAATCTGTGAGTAAATCACTTCCGGAGCCACCTGTTGTTGCGCATAGTCGGCAGGAGTCAGCGGAGTCAAAATCAAAGGTACATTTCCAAACAAACGAACCAAGTCGAAATAATAGTTAGCACGTAAGAATAATGCTTCTGCCTTATAGCGGTTACGTAAATCTTCATCGGCAAATTTAATCTGATCAATCTTCACCAACAACTGATTTGCCCGATAGATTCCTGTAAAATATTTACTCCACAAAGCTTCGGGAGCAGGATCGCTGACACGAACATCAAAGCGGTCAATGCGTACCGTAGCAGGAATATCATTTGCATTTGCTCCACCCGCATAACATGCGTCACCCAAAATCTCGCTAACCAGTTCGAAAGCGCAGTTCTGCGGACTACCGGACGCTGTACTAGGAGCGCTCCAGGACAATATATTATAGGCAGAAGTCAAAGCCTGGAAAGCATCCTTCTGATCACGATAGAAATTACCCGTCACTTGTTTCATCGGGGGTTCCAAATCCAGTAAATCGCCACACGCCGTTGTCACTCCCAACGTCAGAACCAATATCGATATTTTAAATATATTATTTTTCTTCATAATCGTATCCTTTATCAGAATGTAACATTAATACCAAAAGAAATCGTTCTCGGATGTGGATATACTCCACTATCTACCCCTGTACTCATTACTCCACCGCCAATCTCCGGATCATATCCGTCATATTTGGTAAATGTAAACAGGTTGTTGACTGAAGCATAGACACGAAGACTTTCGATGTAGTAATTCTTCAACCGTTTCGTGGTATATCCCAACATGATATTCCTTATCCTAAAGTAGTCTCCGTCTTTCACATGGAAGTTCGACGGTTTCGTCCAAGAGCCGTTATTATCTTCGGTAGTTACTCTCGGAATCGTATTTGACGTGCCTTCACCATGCCAACGCCCTAAAGCCCAAGACGGATAATTGGATGCAGGCAAATCCATTCGACGGAGTACGCTGAAAATCTTATTGCCAACTGTTCCACTAGTGTTTATTGTCAAATCGAACCCTCCATATTCCAGGTTGAGATTGAAACCGTACGTAAAATCAGGATATGGATTACCCAAGTTCTGACGGTCTTCATCGGTAATCTGTCCGTCACCATTAGTGTCCTGGAAACGGAAATCTCCCGGTTTAGCGTCCGGTTGAATCAATTGTTTAGTCCCATCCTCATTCACATGAACATACGCATTTACTTCATCTTGATTCTGGAAAATACCTAAGGTCTGATATCCCCAGAAATAAGCCAATGGATGCCCTTCTTCCATTCGAGTGATCGTTCCTACCATCCCCTGCATTGATGTGCCGGTCACTACCTTTGTATCTGTACCCACATAAGTTACTTCATTTTTATTATAAGCCATATTACCGCTTACGGTCATATTCAGTTTACCTATTTTCTTCTTATAGCTTACGAATGCTTCAAAACCTTCATTACGTACTGCGCCCGCATTCGCTGTCGGGAAAGAGTTTCCCAAAAACAACGGAGTAGGAGTAGTTAACAACAAATCTTTTGTGTTTTTACGGTAATAGTCCAGATTTACAGTCAAACTGCCGAACAGGACAGCATCTATACCGATATTGGTTTGTTCAATTGTTTCCCATTTCAAATCAGGACTTTCCACTTTAGTGGGAGCTGCACCCGTAGATATGGATTGTCCATCCATTTGGCTTCCAAATATATAGCCAATTCCATAAGTCGATATTGTGGACATGTATTGAAAATCACCAATACGTTCATTACCATTGCGCCCCCAGCTCGCACGCAGTTTCAAAGCATCCAGCCACTTCACTCCCGACATAAAACGCTCATTCATCAAATTCCATCCGACAGATACCGAAGGAAACGTACCAAACCGGTTATTGGGACCGAAACGTGAAGATCCGTCCCGACGGACAGTAAATGTCATCATATAACGATCATCATACGAATAATTGACACGACCAAAATATGAAAGTAAGCGATGCGGATCATCCATACCTCCTGAAGCTCCTTGGGATGAAGAAGTTGCCATACTCACCCATGCATATTTCGGATCATCTATAATCAAATCATTACGGCTACCGGAAACACGTGTACCAGATTCATCAATATAACTAGTACCAATCAAAGCCGAAACATTATGTAATCCATAAACATGTCCCCAATTCAGCACGTTCTCATAATTCATAGACCAGTTGTTTGACATACTTTGATTAGCCCCATTATGTTCTGTATTTCCAGTGGTGGAGTTCAACCGATATAAAGGGGTATAACCATAAGAAACATTCCATGTCCGCTCCGTTCCGATAGAAAAACGATACTTAAAATCTTTCAGAAAGCTGATTTCAGCGAAAGCCGACCCTATCAATTTAAAATAATTAGAGTTTCCGTGTGAAAAGTAGATTCGGGCAACCGGGTTGACAATTTCTTGAGATACATATTTCGACGAACCAAAACCGCCATAAAGCGGATCGTCGTTTTTAGAATCATAGACTGGAGTCAATGGATCCATATTCAATGCACTTACCAATGGACCGGCAGTCAAGCTATTTTGGGTAATAGACTGTCTATCTACTTTAGAAATAGATACGTTCTCACCAATTTTCAAATGTCCGTCAAAAAAACGACGTTCGGAATTCAAATTAACAGTAATACGTTTAAAATTAGACTTTCCTTTAGCCAGAATACCATCCTGATTGAAATAAGAAGCGGAAGTCAGGAAAGAACCGTTTTTATCTCCTCCAGAAAGAGAAACTTGTGCCTGCATAGTAGGAGCATTGCGATAAAGCACGGCTTCTTGCCAGTCGGTACCTTTGTTATATTTAGCTATTTGCTCATTTGTAAAGGGCAATGGCTGTCTGCCATTCTGTGCCGCTTCGTTTTGCAAAATACAATATTCTTTCGCATTCAAAACATCTATCTTTCGAGCTATGTTTTGGATACCATAAGAGAAATTAGCAGTAACCGAGGTTTTACCTTCACTTCCTTTCTTTGTAGTTACGAGGATTACACCATTACCACCACGAGCTCCATAAATCGCCGATGAAGCGGCATCTTTTAAAACTTCAATTGACTCAATATCCGCAGGATTCAAATATTCGATGTCTCCTACAGCCATTCCATCAACTATATAGATAGGCTGTGCCGTACCATTGGTCCCGACCCCGCGAATACGGATTGACGTTGCTGTTCCCGGTTGCCCACTATTGGATATAATCTGTACACCCGGGGTTTTTCCCTGCAACGCATCATCAGCACGCATGATACCAGTCATTTCCAGTTCACTTCCTTTGACGGAAGCGATTGCCCCCGTCACTAAGCTTTTCTTCTGAACGCCGTATCCGACTACCACCACTTCATCCAATGCCATTGCATCTTCTTTCAATTTAATATTCAACTGATTTCCTGATGCAGTCAACTCTTGTTGTGAGTAGCCTATATAAGAGACAATAATCACGGGATTCTTAGCCGTAACAGTCAACGTAAACTGTCCGTCCATGTCTGTTATTGTTCCTGTAGTAGTTCCTTTCACTTTCACATTCACGCCTATTAACGGATCACCGGTTTTGTCATCCACCACCTTACCAGTGATTTTTCGCACTTGTTGCTGGACATTCTGTACAGTCAACATCTCTGCCTTGCTCACCTGTTCTCCCATGGTCTGTTGCAATGGCAATGCAGCCAGCAACAGAGAGAAAGAGCACAAACATACATACGATACTTTTTTCATAATACTACTTTTGGTTATTTAATCAAAGAAAATATATACTTATTATTTATTTCTATACCATTCTTGAAGTATATAGAAAGCCTTCTTTTTCTGCCCACGATTAGATATCAACCCTTTCCGGTTGAATCCGTCCTGAACTTGTGGCAGTAGTCGTCTCGGAGAACGGAAGTCCATCAATATCCAAGGAGAGATACCCGCTACCGGTGGCATCCGTTCATCAATCATCTTTAAGGTCTTCTTATAAAGTTCTTCCTGATACTCTTCCGTCCAAATCTGCGTCTTATCACCGTGATAGCCAGCAACAGCTCCTCCACCCATTTCACTGAATATCAACGGTTTCTCATAATCTACTTCCCAACATACACGGTCTATCTTCTCATTCAATCCATCATACCATCCCAGATATTGATTGCAAGAGATGATATCTACATATTCACTCATCTTATCCTGAATGGAAAGAACCGTAGCCGACTTATCCGAACGCTCCATCGCCATACTCAATAAACGTGAGCTATCCTTTTCACGGGCAGCTTTCGCCAGATTGGACAAGAATCGGTCACGTGCTTCTCCATGTGGCGTTTCATTGGCTATCGACCAGATGATAACCGCTGCCCGGTTCTGATCCCGTTCAATCATTTCCATCAATTGGTTATGCGCATTCTGATAGGTATCCTTATTTTCCCATTGAATAGTCCAGTAAACAGGGATTTCCGACCAAACCATCAACCCCATCTTTTCAGCCAGACGAACCATCTTTTCATTGTGAGGATAATGTGCCAGTCGCACGTAGTTGCATCCAAGTTCCTTCGCCCAATTCAATAATGTCAAATCTTCCTCTTCCGAGCAAATACGGCCGGAACGAAAAGGAGCTTCTTCATGAATGCTGATTCCCTTTAAAAATACAGGATTGCCATTCAAAAGAATTTGGCGACCTTTTGTCTCGATTGTACGGAAACCTATTTCATCCGTCACTTTGTCTGTATCCGTGCTCAAGGATACCTGATATAAATAAGGATTCTCCGTACTCCATAAAATCGGTTTTGCCTTTATTTCAAAAGAAGCATAACCTTTGGTGTCCGTTGTAAGTTCCTTTTTGATTTTTAGTCCGGGAATTTCTAACTGAACCTTATGTGAAGCAACTGCTCCGTCCATCTTCACATAACCGGTCAGCGTATCTTTACTTCCTTTCTTCAATTGTACATAGTAGCTGCTTATATAAGTTTGAGGAACCTCTACCAACATCACGTCGCGCGTAATTCCACCAAAATTGAACCAATCGCAGTTCAATGTCGGCACTCCCTCCGCAGTACGTTTATTGTCAACTTTCACAACAACAAAGTTTTCTCCGTTTTTAATCTGATTCGTTACTTCCATATTGAAAGGAGTATAACCACCGATGTGCTCTCCCACCTTTGTACCGTTCAAATAAACTTTTGCATCATAATTGACTGCTCCCAAATAAAGATAGACTCTATGATCTGTCTTTTTATAAAGGAATTTATGCTTGAACCACATGGTTCCCTCATAAAAGAAAAAACGGTCTTCCCAGGTATTCCAATCGCCCGGAATAGCCATTACGGGTGCTGAATCGAAATCATACTCTTTGTAGGCAGTAACGTTATCTACTGCCGGATCTTTGAAGAATCCATTAGGATCGGGTGTACGGCGATAATTATAATATCCCACCTCCAGTTGGTCCAATAAATAGCTCCAATTACCATTCAATGAAATAGTTTTCCTTCCATATACATTCTGGATAAGAGGATCCAGCTTGGGATTACTTTGTGCAGATACGGTCTGTCCCAAAGACAACAGTATCCACAGCAGGGATGCGAGCATCCAAGTCTTTTTCAAATATTCTCTCATAACTTTTTATTTTAGTTTTCTGATAAATAATACCAAACGACTTTATCTTCAAGCTGCTTATCTCCTTGATAAGCTAAGGCTTCCACATGGTTCACTCCGGCTTTTAACGCAATCGTCCCAGATACAAATATGTGGTTTTCCCTTTTCTCTAATGGAATCTCTTCTCCATTGAGTTTCAGAATCACTCTTTCGCAATTCGAATAGAGCCTCATACTCGTTTCCGGTTGGGTACGTCGGGTAAACCGGCGTTCACAGATGTACACCATTGGCTCCGGGTTCCAATTGACTTTATAGAAGTAATAGGCGTCTTTCTTTATTTGCCTGTCATGAGTAATCAGACCTTTATCATTGATTCCCGGTTGATTTCCTTCATTACGGCTATCCGAAGCAAAATCATACGCTGCCCATACGGAAGTACTCCACAAGTAAGGACGTTGCTGGATAGCTTTCAAGTAGCCTTCATGAAAATAGGTCTGATACCCCTCCGGATGCCAATGCCCGTCTATATCCGGTTTCCCATTCCCCTCCTGATGCTGATATGGATGTGCTCCTGCACCGTATTCACTAAAACCGATACAGCGCTGCGGATATTTCTGATGAAGTTTATCGGCAAATGTACCTATCTCTTCTACGGTATTATAATACCATCCGTCATAGCGATTATTGGAATAAACGTCAGTAATCAAGTTGGTAGGTCTTTCGGAAAACATGGCAGCCAATGTGCTGTGACGAGTCGGGTCTTCCTGATGTACCAACTTATTCAGTCTCTCAATCAGTGGAACCGGATTGGGACCTTTCCGGTAGTTTATCTCATTGGAAACTCCCCACACCACTATGGATGGATGATTATACAATTGACGAATCAAACTTCTCAATCCGTTTTCACAATTTACTGCAAATTCCTCTGTATCTTTTATCTTATTAATAACCGGAGTCTCCGTCCAACAAATGATTCCCAAAGAATCCAAGTAATGATAGGTAAAATCACCGTGCTGATAATGAGATAAACGTATATAGTTACTTCCCATAGCGATGATTCTGTCAATATCTTCCTTGCGTTCGGTATCGCTAACCGCATTTCCTTTATCTTTTCTCTCTTCGTGTAGTGATACTCCCCGCAAAGGATATGAGTGTCCATTAAGTATAAATCCCCGATCCGGATCGATAGAATAATAACGAATCCCTAAAGGAAAAGTATAGTTATCTACAATTTCAGAGCCTACTTTCACCTTCACTTCCGCAGTATATAAATAAGGGTCTTTCTTTCCATTCCACAAATGAGGATTATCTATCCGGAAAGCGCTTGTTATCGGCATAGTGGTTTCAGGAAGAATCATCTTTTCCCCTTTTGTCTCTTTTAGCACTTTACCATCTTGTTCTTTTATAAGGAAAGAGATCACAGCCTTTTGAACTTTCTTTTCGGTGTTGCGCACTTTTGCTGTAAAGGAAAGCATTGCTTCTTTATCCGAAACCTTATCTTGGCGAACATATACACCATTCGAACCATAATCTTCTGCAGTGATATGTAATTTATTCTTTTTAATTAATTCTACACCGCGAATCAATCCTCCGAAAAAGGTAAAATCAGCAGAAAGAGGAGGGATGGGCAATCCATCAGCATTACTGACTTTCACCAGTAATTGGTTAGACATATCGTAACGGACAAACGGAGTGATATCAAATGCAAAAGCGGTATATCCACCCGAATGTGTACCAATCAATACTCCATTCAAATATACTTCCGTCACATAATTAGCAGCTCCGAAACGCAAATAAATACATTTGCCCCGATCGTTCTTATCAAGCGAAAGAGCACGCATATACCAGCCTGTTCCCCGATAATAATCGTCACCGCCATCTTGCCCGTCATACCCATTCCAAGTATGAGGAAGGGTGATATTTGTCCAGACGGCCTGCTGAGAAAGCATAGACATATCGATATTCCCCTTGGCAAACTTCCAACAATCATTTATGGAAAGTCGCTGTGCATAAACAGAACCGGATAACCAGCAACATAAGATTAAAAAGGTATAAATCAGTTTCATAGCATTCAGTACATTTTAATTAATTAGTATACACACGTACCCAGTCAATGATAAATTCCTGCGGAAAGATAGAATTATCGATACCCATTTTTCCTCCCCAGTTGCCACCTACGGCCAGATTAAATAAAATATAATGCGGCTTGTCAAAAGGCCAATTTTGTGGTGTTTTCTTTTCCGGTGCATATACATAAAAAGGGGTTTCCGGATCATCAATATAAAACTCTATCTTATCTTTACCCCAATTGATGCCATAGATATGGAATCCTTTTTCCAGATTCTTTACCTCTACATGTTTTTTATTGATGGTAGCACCGTGACTGGAGCGCGTATGCAATGCAGAATGAGCGACACCCGGTTGATAACCCACATATTCCATGATATCAATCTCTCCGCCATCCGGCCAGCCTCCCTCTGTTCCCAACATCCAAAAAGCAGGCCAAATACCCTTACCAGTAGCCAACTTCATACGGGCTTCGATGCGTCCGTACAGAAAAGTTTGTTTATTTTTGGTTGAAATGCGGGAAGAAGTATAATCACCTCTTTTCTTGTCATCACCTACTTTCTTTGCAGTAATAACCAGTTTTCCTTTTTTAAAAGAGATGTTGTTTGACGTATAGTTTTGAAGTTCCTTATTTCCCCATCCATCATTCTGTGATCCATAACCGGATGCTATAGTCCAATTACTTTCATCTAATTGTTTGGAATTAAATTCATCACTCCATATCAACCGATGCTGACTATAAAGAGAAGCGATTGGAAACAACGACAGGCAAATTGCACTTAAAAGAAGTCTTTTCATACTATTACTTTTTTTTGGTTGGTGCAAATATAAAACAGGCTTAATCAGTTCCCAAAAACCCAAGCCCTACAAACACTATACAACCTAAAAAAAGAGTAAATTATCATCCCCTACATCTCCCTAGCCGAAATATCACAACCACCTATATTTCAACAATATAATCAGCATACAATCCCCCTACAAATCAATTATTAACGAATGATTTCAATGTTGCTATTACCTCTGTCAAATAGTAAGGTAAAGCCACAGTCTCGTCTAATTCCAGTTTTTTTCTCAAACGATATTTTGCCATTTCCACAGAAGAAGAAGAGACATTCATCAAAGAAGCTATTTCTTTTGTGCTTAAATTCAAACGAATATAAGCACATAGTCTTAAATCACTATTAGTCAATTTAGGGTGCTTCTCTGTCAAGCGATCAAAGAATCCATTGCAGGTATTATTAAAATGCTCTGCGAAATTATCCCAACCACTCTGGTCGTTCAGCTGTCGTTCAATGTCTTTCACTAGACGTTGCACCTGCTGTTTAGTAGCAGGAGACTGACTGGTATCGATTTCCTGCACGGCATCTTTTATTTTTTTGAGAAATGTATTGTTTTGCACACCTAGCATTGTGATACTCATCAATTTACTATTCTTATTACCCAATTCTTCCTGAAGACAATTCAACTGATAACGTTCCATTTCCTCCTGCCGTTTCCTTTCCTCATTCAAACGTATCTCTTCTTCCTTTTTTCTTGTCCGAACCAATACAGTTCTATATATGAGGAATACTAAACCTATGACAAACAACCCATAAAACAAATAAGCATAAACAGTGGCGTACCATGGTGAGGCAACATGCAGCATAATGCGATTTACCTCCGAATAGATGCTGTACCCATTACTGTTCCTGACCTCTAATGTGAAATCACCAGGATGAAGATATGACAACTGAATATAACCACCTGAAGAAGTTTCCCATTTATCCCCACGCTCCACAATGCGATATTCCACCTGCTGCCCCCTGTTCAAGGAAGTCAGCCATAACCGTACCATATTGATATGAGCAGGAATAAAAAGGTTACCTTCTTTCAAACTTAGCAATTTGTTTTCCGACTCTCCTACAATTTCGGCTTTTCTGATACGTGGCATCTTCATCGGAGTTTGCCCATTCAATGCAGTAATATTCATTATTCCCAGTCCATTTTCCAGACCAATAGCATAAATACTATCTTCCAACTGGATTACTTTACGGAAACCCTTCGGTATAAATTTGTCCTTCATACGGGCGAACAACCCTGCATTTATAACTACCTTATTATAGTTTTTCTGTAAAAGACAAACACCCTCTTCATTCATTTGCCAAAAACGATCGTCGAAAGCCTGAACTTTCAATGCATTCCGATTGATTGCGTCTAATAAGGTAGCGTTATATTCATCCGGCTGAAGGGTATTATTCAGTTCATTATATTTATAAACTCCCCCTTCATTATTCAGAAAAATAATGTCATTCCCTACTTTAACTAAAAACGCACGCTTGGATTTCGTTGTTGGTACAGTATATATTTCAGATTCGATGACAGTAGTGTAATCATCGTCAAAACGAAGGCGCATATACTCTCGCCTTGAATGAGTAATCCACAAGTTGCCATCTTTATCAAAAGCACAATTTTGCACTAAATCACCATAACCGGATATATTATTTTGAAACATCAGCTTACCATCTTTAAGTTTATAAAAAGAAAGTCCAACATAGTTTCCACTAATGTAATACCCGGGACGAGAAGGAACCGGTACTAAAGTATAAACTCCGCTGTGTTTAATTTCACGAAATGTAGCGTTAGAAACACCGAATACACCTTTATTATGGGCTACAATGACTTCATTACCTATATTATACAAATTCCAAACTTGTCCTTTAGATTGAGGTATTAATGTAAAACCAACGTTATCATCTCTCTTATTTATCTTAAAGAGGCCTTTGTTAGTCCCCACATATAGCTGTTCATTCTGATTTACTGCACAATATACATATCCAATATTCTCTTTGGGATCAAGCAACAAAGACTCTTCCTTGACACTCTCCTCAATCATCATTATTCCACCATTTAACCCCAACCATATATCCCCTTTATTATTTACTCCAACACTCAATACCGTATTCTTCAAACCCTGCTGTTCACCTACTCTAGAAAGAATATTTCCTTCTTCATCCATTCTGTAAAAACCTGTATTACCAGTACCGACCAAATAATCATTCCCTAAATCCCCCATAGAAGTGATCCTCATGTCTAGCTCATAAGGAATACGTTTTTCAATATTTCCCTTATCGTCCAATACCAAAGAGCCTTTTTCTGAACTGAAAAGACGAAGTTTCCCGCCACTGGTTAAGGTCATATAAACCAAATAGAAGTTCTCTAATTGATCTGTCACCATTCGCTTTTCATATCCATCCAATTGATAAAGATAGTTACTTTGCTGCAAATACACTTTCTGACCAACGATAAATAGAAAATGGAATCTGATTCCATCATCTGCCAATGGAGTGATCTTTCCTGCTTTCGTATCATAAACAAGGAGAGATAAAGGAGACTCAAAATAAACCAATTGGCTTCCAGGCACTTTTGCTATTTTCCAAAACTCTTGAGTTGGAGAGCTGGGAGAATTTTCATATAAAAGAGTATACTCCAGGTTGCCATATTCATCATATTTCCAATATCCAAATTCATTCACTCCTCCACTATACATTATTTTATCCTCTTCATCATAAAACACACTCCTCATAATACATTCACTCGGGGTCACATATTTCTCCCATCGGACTCCGTCATAAAGAACAATCCCCTCATTAGTAGCAAAATAAACATCATCTTCTTCTCCTTTAGAGATGCTCCACACTTGAGCGTCACTTTTATACTCGGAGGGAGTATAAAAGCGAACTGGCTTACTTATCACTTCATCTATAGAAATCGAGTATAACTTTGCACACCAGAAAAATAAAAAGAATAGTGAATAAATTCTTATCATATAATTAGATTTAAAATCCAGTTAACTACATATAGACTTGACTTAACGAAAACAAAAATACTCATTCCGCCCCTTTCCAGCAAATTTCCCAGCCCTTTATCTTGATAAAAAAGCGATTGAATACCAAACAGATTAAAAATATTTCGTAATTTTGCAGATATAAAAGAATGAAGCTATGCCGGACTATGATTTAATCGCCATACTCGGACCTACAGCCTCGGGTAAAACTCCCTTTGCCGCTGCCTTGGCCTATGAACTCAACACAGAAATTATCAGTGCCGATTCCCGTCAGATATATAGAGGAATGAATCTCGGTACAGGAAAAGATTTGGCCGACTATACCGTAAACGGACGTACAATCCCCTATCATCTGATTGACATTGCAGACCCCGGATATAAATACAATGTGTTTGAATATCAACGTGATTTCTTGAATTCTTACGAAAGCATCAAACAAAAAGGCTGTCTTCCCGTTTTATGTGGAGGGACAGGTATGTATCTGGAATCCGTGTTGAAAGGATATAAACTGATGCCCGTACCGGAAAATCCGGAATTGCGTAACCGTTTGGCAAATCATTCGCTGGAAGAGTTGACGGAAATGCTAAGTCAATACAAGGCTTTGCATAACTCCACCGACGTGGATACCGTGAAACGGGCGATACGTGCGATAGAAATTGAAGAGTATTATGCAGCCCATCCGGTTCCCGAAAGGGAATTTCCGGAACTAGACAGTCTCATCATCGGAGTGGACATTGACCGGGAACTGCGCCGTGAAAAGATCACCCGCCGATTGAAACAACGATTGGATGAAGGAATGGTGGACGAGGTAAGACGATTGATCGAACAGGGAATTGCACCGGACGATCTCATCTACTATGGACTGGAATACAAATACCTGACATTATACGTCATAGGCAAACTGACTTATGAAGAAATGTTCAACGGTTTGGAGATAGCCATCCATCAGTTTGCCAAGCGACAAATGACCTGGTTCCGCGGCATGGAAAGAAGAGGATTTACGATCCATTGGATGAATGCAGAGCTGCCGATGGAAGAAAAGATAGCTTTTGTAAAAGAGAAACTGCAAGGGAATTAGTATCTTTGGCAGTTATTATAGTGCGATTTTTAATACACAATAGGATAGATAAACAAATATGAGTGTAGAACCGAAGAAATGGGGAGTGATTTACAACCCAAAAGCTGGTACCCGAAAGGTAAAGAAGCGCTGGAAAGAAATTAAGGAGTACATGGACAGTAAAGGTGTAGACTATGACTATGTACAATCCGAAGGTTTCGGTTCGGTAGAGCGTCTCGCTAAAATCTTGGCCAACAATGGTTATCGCACGATTGTCATTGTGGGAGGTGATGGGGCATTGAACGATGCCATCAATGGCATTATGCTATCCGATGCCGAAGACAAAGAGAACATCGCCCTCGGCATGATTCCGAACGGTATCGGAAATGACTTCGCCAAATATTGGGGACTTAGCACCGAATACAAGCCGGCTGTCGACTGTATCATCAATCATCGGTTGAAGAAAATAGACGTAGGCTACTGCAACTTCTACGACGGAAACGAACACCAGCGTCGCTATTTCCTCAATGCCGTTAATATCGGACTGGGAGCACGAATCGTCAAAATCACCGATCAGACCAAACGTTTCTGGGGTGTGAAGTTCCTTTCATACGTTGCCGCCCTGTTCTCCCTCATCTTCGAACGGAAACTTTACAGAATGCATCTCCGCATCAATGATGAACATATCCGCGGACGCATCATGACCGTATGTATAGGCAGTGCCTGGGGATGGGGACAAACTCCCAGTGCCGTTCCATACAACGGATGGCTGGATGTATCTGTAATCTACCGCCCGGAATTCCTGCAAATTATTTCCGGGCTATGGATGCTGATTCAGGGAAGAATCCTGAATCACAAAGTGGTAAAAAGCTACCGGACAAGAAAAGTAAAGGTACTCCGGGCACAGAATGCAGCGGTGGATTTGGACGGGCGTTTGTTGCCTAAACATTTTCCTTTAGAAGTAGGCGTGCTCCCGGAAAAGACAACGCTTATCATCCCCAACTAATCAGGATCACTCCACCCAAGGAGAGAAACATATACTCACAATCTAATTGATAATTGATAATTTGTAATTGGTAAATAATAAAATGATAGAACTTAAGAACAACCCCGCCGGCAACTTTTTCCTGTTGGCCGGTCCGTGTGTGATAGAAGGTGAAGAAATGGCAATGCGCATTGCCGAACGAGTAGTAAAGATCACCGAAGCACTGCAAATTCCTTATGTATTCAAAGGTTCTTACCGTAAGGCAAACCGCTCACGTCTGGATTCGTTTACCGGCATTGGCGATGAGAAAGCACTCAAAGTATTGAGAAAGGTACATGAGACTTTCGGAGTCCCCACCGTAACCGATATCCATACTGCAGATGAAGCTGCAATGGCAGCCGAATACGTGGATATACTTCAAATCCCGGCTTTTCTTTGTCGCCAGACCGACTTGTTGGTTGCCGCAGCCAAAACCGGAAAAACGATTAACATCAAGAAAGGACAGTTCCTTTCACCGCAGGCAATGCAGTTTGCTGCCGACAAAGTGGTGGAAGCCGGAAACAAGAATGTGATGCTTACCGAACGTGGAACAACTTTCGGCTATCAAGATCTTGTTGTAGACTACCGTGGTATCCCCGAAATGCAGTCATTTGGCTATCCGGTGATTCTGGATGTCACTCACTCCTTGCAGCAACCCAACCAAACCAGTGGGGTAACGGGAGGAATGCCGCAGTTGATAGAGACTGTCGCCAAAGCAGGTATCGCCGTAGGTGCCGACGGAATATTCATCGAAACACATGAAAACCCTGCCGTAGCCAAAAGCGATGGTGCCAATATGTTAAAGTTAGACCTTCTGGAAGGACTGTTAACTAAGCTAGTCAGGATACGGGAAGCTATAAAATAACTCTTTTCCCTGTCTATTTGTGATTTACAACCAAGCACAACGACAAATAACACAGAAATATTTATTTAAACTAAATAGAACATGAAACATTTATTACGTGGATTATTTATTGCAGTCCTTTTTATATGCTGCAATTTCCAGCTCGTACTTGCACAACCCATGCAAGAATTACCTGTGGACAAGAATGTTCGCATCGGTAAACTAGACAACGGGCTTACCTATTACATTCGCCACAACGCCCTTCCCGAAAAACGAGTTGAATTCTACATCGCCCAGAAAGTAGGTTCCATTCTTGAGGAACCGCAACAACGTGGTCTGGCTCACTTTCTGGAGCACATGGCTTTCAACGGAACAAAGCACTTCCCAGGTGATGAAACCGGACTTGGCATCGTGCCCTGGTGTGAAACAAAAGGTATTAAATTCGGCACGAACCTGAATGCATATACCAGTGTCGACCAGACGGTGTACAACATCAGCAACGTACCAACTGAAAATATAAACGTGGTAGACTCTTGTCTGCTGATTCTTCACGACTGGTCGAGCGCTATCAACCTTGCCGACAAGGAAATTGACAAAGAGCGTGGCGTTATCCGCGAAGAATGGAGAAGCCGCAACAGTGGTATGCTTCGCATCATGACTGATGCACAGTCGACTCTGTATCCGGATTCTAAATATTCAGACTGTATGCCTATCGGAAGTATTGATGTTATCAACAACTTCCCTTATCAGGATATCCGCGATTATTATGCGAAATGGTATCGTCCGGACTTACAAGGAATCGTTATTGTAGGTGATATCAATGTAGATGAAATTGAAGCTAAACTGAAAAAGGTATTTGCAGATGTAAAAGCTCCGGTAAACCCGGCCGAACGTATCTACTATCCAGTGGCAGATAATCAGGAACCGCTGATCTATATCGGTACAGACAAGGAAGTGAAGAATCCTTATGTGAACATCTTCTTCAAACAAGACGCTACACCGGATTCTTTGAAAAACACCATTGCTTATTATGCTACTCAATATATGGTCAGCATGGCTATGAATATGCTGAACAACCGTTTGAATGAACTCCGTCAAACCGCTAATCCTCCTTTCACTAGCGCAAGCGCAGAATATGGAAACTATTTCCTTGCCAAGACTAAAGAAGCACTCGCACTTGATGCAAGCAGCAAAATAGACGGTATCGATTTAGCAATGAAAACAGTTTTGGAAGAAGCTGAACGTGCACGCCGCTTCGGATTTACCGCATCAGAATATGAACGCGCACGCGCCAACTATCTGCAAGCCGTAGAATCTGCTTACAACGAACGTGAAAAGACTAAAAGTGGTTCTTACGTCAACGAATACGTTAACAATTTCCTTGAAAAAGAACCGATTCCGGGAATCGAAGTTGAATATACACTGGTAAACAAACTGGCTCCGAATATCCCTGTAGAAGCCGTCAATCAGGTGATGCAACAACTAATCACTGACAACAATCAGGTGGTTTTGCTGGCCGGTCCGGAAAAAGAAGGAGCAAAATACCCTACTAAAGAAGAAATTGCTGCTTTATTGAAACAAATGAAGTCATTCGATCTGAAACCTTATGAAGATAAAGTTTCTAACGAACCGCTGATCTCTGAAGATATTAAAGGTGGCAAGATTGTTTCTGAAAAAGCTGGCGAAATCTATGGTACGACTAAGTTGGTACTTTCCAACGGCGTAACCGTATATGTGAAACCAACTGATTTCAAGGCTGACCAGATTGTAATGAAAGGTGTAAGCTTCGGTGGTACCAGCGTATTCCCGAACGAAGAAATTATCAATATCTCTCAATTAAACGGAGTAGCTCTAGTAGGTGGAATCGGTAATTTCAGCAAAGTAGATCTGGGTAAAGCTTTGGCTGGCAAACGTGCAAACGTAGGTGCGGGTATCGGCAACACTACGGAAACTGTTTCCGGTAGCTGTGCTCCGAAAGACTTTGAGACAATGATGCAGCTTACTTATCTGACTTTCACATCTCCGCGTAAGGATAACGAAGCATTCGAATCTTACAAGAACCGTTTGAAAGCTGAACTTCAAAATGCAGACGCTAACCCGATGACTGCTTTCAGTGACACTATTACAAGCGTACTATACGGCCACCATCCACGCGCTATCAGAATGAAAGAAAACATGGTAGACCAGATCAACTATGACCGTATTCTTGAAATGTACAAAGACCGCTACAAAGATGCAAGTGATTTCACTTTCTTCCTGGTAGGAAACGTAGACTTGGCTACAATGAAACCGTTAATCGCCAAATATCTGGGAGGTCTGCCATCTATCAACCGTAAAGAGACTTTCAAAGATAACAAGATGGACATCCGCAAGGGAGAGATCAAAAATGTATTTGCGAAAGCACAGGAAACTCCGATGGCTACCATCATGTTCCTTTATAGCGGCACTTGCAAATATGACTTGCGCAACAATGTCCTGCTTAGCTTCTTAGATCAGGCTCTGGATTTGGTTTACACTGCTGAAATCCGTGAAAAAGAAGGAGGTACATACGGTGTAAGCTGTAACGGAAGTCTTGGTAAATACCCGAAAGAGGAACTTGTTCTTCAGATTGTATTCCAAACTGACCCTGCCAAGAAAGATAAATTGTCTGCTGTTGTTGTAGAACAACTTCACAAAATGGCAAAAGAAGGTCCGTCTGCCGAACACATGCAGAAGATCAAAGAATATATGCTGAAGAAGTATAAAGACGCCCAGAAAGAAAACGGCTACTGGCTTAATAATATGGACGAATACCTCTACACGGGTGTAGATAATACAAAAGACTATGAAAAGTTGGTCAGCAGCATTACAGCGAAAGAAGTGCAAGACTTCCTCGCCAAATTGCTGAAACAGAACAACGAAATTCAAGTCATCATGACCGTGCCGGAAGAAAACAAATAAAAATTCTCTAGTATATCTACTGAATGATGATATTCAACGAATTACGCAAACATGGAAGGCTTGCCGCCAAACGGCATCCGATGTATGAAAAGAACAAAGTTGCTAAAATACTCGGTT
>OGKR01000704.1_pt1 | contig 32545 bp, 35 predicted proteins | sample 1572431 | NCBI WGS metagenome assembly OGKR01 (sample SAMEA2582079, study PRJEB24529) | metagenome | biome: Human gut stool | place: China | collected 2011 | reverse complement strand
TACTGTCTCCTTATTATCAGTTACAGCAGAATGATATAATTTATGTGACACCTAATAAGACTAAGGCTAAGAATTCGGATATAGGAACCAATACGGGATTATGGTTTTCTGCTACTTCTATCTTGGTTTCACTTGCAAATATATTGGTAATTTTATTAAATAAGTAATTAGTAATGAAAGAGAATGAGAATTCGTATAACAATAATATGAGTGAATTAGACGAAGAGAAAGTAAATTATCAGGAAATTCTCTTTAAGTATATCATTCACTGGCCTTGGTTTATTGCTTCGGTTTTAGCTTGTTTGATTGGCGCTTGGGTGTATTTGCATTTTCAAACTCCTGTGTATCAGGTCTCTGCATCTATCATGATAAAGAATGATAAAAAGAATGGTGGTGGAAATACTGCAGATTTGGAAAGCTTGGGATTAGGTGGGGTGATTACTTCTACGCAGAGTATTGATAATGAGATAGAAGTGCTACGCTCAAAAACAATACTGAAAGAGGTCGTTAATAATCTGGAACTTTATATTACTTACTATGATGAGGATGAGTTTCCTAAAAAGGAACTGTATAAAACCTCTCCCGTAATTGTGAATTTGACGGCACAAGAGGCGGATAAATTGCCAAATGTAGCTTTGGTTGATATGAAGTTATCTCCAGAGGGTGGTCTGGATGTGAATCTAAAGATAGGCTTGAATGAATATAATAAGCATTTTGATAAACTTCCAGCAGTGTTACCTACGGATGCAGGTACATTTGGGTTTACATTGAAAGATTCTTTATCAAATGGGAAGATAGTAGGGCAAAGTGCAGTACGAAATATCAGCGCTGTAGTTAGTCAGCCTTTTGGGGTGGCAAAAGGATATCAGTGGGCATTGGAAATAGCACCTACCTCAAAAACGACTTCTGTAGCAGTTGTTTCATTGATGAATACGAATATACAGCGAGGACAGGACTTTATCAATAAGTTAATGGAAATGTATAATCGGAATACGAATAATGATAAGAATGAGGTTGCGGAGAAAACAAAGGAATTTATCAATGAGCGTATTAAGATTATTGATGAAGAACTTGGAAGTACAGAAGATAAGCTGGAAGCATTTAAAAGAAATGCCGGATTAACTAATATCGGTAGTGATGCCCAATTAGCTGTTGAAGGAAATGCAGAATATGAAAGGAAACGTGTAGAAAATGGAACTCAAATTAATTTGATTCGTGATCTTACTAAATACATCAATAACCCGTCAAATGAATATGAAGTATTACCTGCTAACATTGGTTTGTCTGATAATGGTTTGACTACTCAGATAGATCGTTACAATGAATTAATTTTCGAACGTAAGCGTTTGCTACGTACTTCTACGGAGAATAATCCGATGATTGTAAATCTAGATACGAGTATTCGTGCTATGAAAGCGAATGTACAAGCTGCTATTGATGGTACTTTGCAAGGTTTACTTATTGTAAAGGCTGATCTGGATCGTGAGGCTAGTCGCTTTTCTCGTCGTATCAGTGATGCTCCGGGCCAAGAACGTCAGTATGTAAGTATTGCGCGTCAGCAGGAAATTAAGGCAGGACTTTATTTGATGCTTTTGCAGAAGCGTGAAGAGAATGCTATCACTTTGGCTGCTACTGCAAATAATGCGAAGATTATTGATGAGCCAGCAGCTGAAGGTGGACCAGTTTCTCCTAAACCTAAAATGATTTATATGATTGCTCTGGTGCTGGGAGTAGGTTTACCTGTCGGTATTATTTTCTTGATTAGTTTGACTAGATTTAAAATTGAAGGACGTGCTGATGTGGAGAAACTGACTCGTGTTCCTATTGTAGGGGATATTCCAGTGGCAGACGAGAAGCAAGGTTCTATTGCTGTGTTTGAGAATCAGAATACTTTGATGAGCGAGACTTTCCGTAATGTACGTACAAACCTCCAGTTTATGCTTTCTCATGGTCAGAAAGTGATATTGGTGACATCAACAGTCAGTGGCGAAGGGAAATCGTTCGTCTCTTCCAACCTTGCCGTCAGTTTGTCTTTACTAGGGAAAAAGGTTGTCATTGTAGGTCTCGACATCCGTAAACCTGGTTTGAACAAAGTATTCAACATCCCGAGAAAGGAGAGAGGAATCACTCAATACCTGTCCGACTCCGAAAAGGATTTGATGGAGATCATTCAGCCTTCGGATTTGAGTAAGAACTTGTATATTCTTCCCGGTGGAACAGTACCGCCTAATCCAACGGAACTGCTAGCCCGTGACGGTTTGGAAAAGGCGATAGAAATATTAAAAACGAACTTTGATTATGTAATATTGGATACGGCCCCGATAGGTATGGTTACAGATACTTTACTCATAGGTCGTGTGGCGGATTTATCAGTCTATGTCTGCCGTGCTGATTATACTCGAAAAGCTGAATATACATTAATTAATGAATTGTCCAACAATAAAAAACTACCAAATCTTTGTACGGTCATTAATGGTCTGGATCTTCAAAAGAAAAAATATGGCTATTATTATGGGTATGGAAAGTATGGTAAATACTACGGCTATGGTAAACGTTATGGCTATGGTTACGGTTATGGAGAACATAGAGTAAAGGAAGAATGAACGTCTAAAAGGTGAGGATTTATTCTATCTTAGCAGAGATGTATAATGATGGGGATATATAATTATGCAATAAGAACTGCTAAATTGTAGAGTAGATTCCCTTAAAACTATCTTGATAAACTCTAACTGGAGTTTTGTTAGCGTCCAAAAATGCCGTATAGTATAACCGATATAAAATCCAGATCTTTGCTTTCGTTAAATCAAAATCCAAGTTTATGTATAGTTACAATGATTTTGAGCGTCTATTTTTGCGCTATAAATTGGAAGGTATCCCTGCTGGTGTTTCTATTGAGAAATTTTGTATGTCCAACCAAGTTCCTTATAACCTATTTTCCAAATGGTACAAGGATACCCGAAAGAAGATAATTCCTGTTCAGGTTTTGGGTTCTCCCTCAACGGAAGCAGAAGTGCCGGAAAGTCCTTCCTCAATCCGGGAAGTAAAGCCAGAATCGGATCCTCGGCTTTCTTGTCATACCGAACTTCGAATCCTGGTGGATATCCGCATGAGCAATGGTGTTCATCTCAGTCAGAAAAATTTAAGCTACGAAGGTTTGAAAAGCTTAGTGGAGAAACTGGAGGGCTTATGTTGAATATTACAGGACTAAATCGTTTTTTCTTAGTTCGTGATTTTCATGATATGCGCTGTAAATATGATAAGGTCTTATCCATCATCCATCAACAGTTGAACCGTGAGCCTGAGGATGGTGATGTCTTTATCGTGATGTCTAAAGATTTACGTCTGGTTCGTTTGTTCAGCTATGACCGACGGTCTTACAGTATGTTTGAGAAACGTTTCAGACCCGGCTACCAGTTTATGCATGTAACCTGTAATGGTGCTGAAAGTATTTATTCAATCAATTGGCAGGATGTCATCCTCTTGTTGGAATCCCCTGTTGTTAAACGTTTAATAATCAAATAATTATCAATTAAAAAGTAGTAAAAAATTCTTTTATTTCATTGTTTTTTTGTATCTTTGAAGCAACAAAGATGCTGAATATGAATGATTTGGAAAGAATGAAACAGCTTTCTTCCGCAAGGAAATTGAAGGAACGGGAGGAGACTCCTGCACCTTTTGAAGACCCATATTCAGATATGACCCCTGACGAAAAATCAAAAATGATAATAGCGCTGATGGCTGCCCGTGAGCGTGACGCTGAACGGATCCAACGGGACGAGGCTCGCATAGATGAACTGTTGTCCAAGGTTGATGAACTGTTGTCTTTGCAGAGATCGGCCATTGCAGCTGAAAAACAGCTGGACGATTATAAACAGATGAACATCAATCTGTTGTCTAAAATATCAGCTTTGGAAGAGCGGCTTAAAGTCCGTAATAAGAATCTTTATGATGGTAAGAGCCAAAAAGGAATCCATAAAAAGAAGCGTGAGGTCGAAGAGGACCATACACGTGACAAGGATGATTTCGACGGCACTCCCCAATCCCTCGGCTCCTGCTTGCCACAATCTGGTGAGGCTCATGCGCAGGAAGAGGATTTTGAATCAAAATCAAAAGAAGCCCGTCTTTATCGTCAAGGACTTTCTTATCGCACTATGAGCGCTGACAATACGGTTTGTCATAATAGTGATATCCGCCAACTGCCGGCAGGTTCAAAAATCATCAAACGTTTCCGTAAATATGCCTATGAACAGGTAAGCAAGCTTGTCGAGCATGATTACGAGGTTATCCGCTATAAGACTTCGGACGGGAAAATTCATGAAGGCTATTTCCCTTTCAGTGGGCAGCCTGAAATCATTGACGTGGTTCCTGGAACGCACGCTTCCGGTTCTTTTCTGGCTTATCTTGCTTTCAACAAATATGTTCTGGATACCCCTCTTTATCGTGAAATGTACAGATTATCAGGTGAATCAATGCGTTTGAGCCGTATGAGTCTGACCAATTGGTTGGAGAAAGGCTCTACCCATTTCTGCGGTTTGATTGCTTATCTTAAGAATACTTGTTTGGAAAAGGATTCCATCGTGAACTGTGATGAGACCTGGTGCCGGGTAAAGCGTAAAGGCTGCTATAAGAAGAAATACATCTGGTGTCTGGTCAACAAACTGTCAAAAGTGGTTATCTATTGCTACGAGGATGGTTCCAGAGGACGTGATGCCTTGAAGCATATCTTGGGTGACAGCCAGGTGAAAGCTCTTCAGTCAGATGGCTACAATGTCTATCTGTATTTGGATGATCATATGGTCGATATAGAACATCTTTGTTGCATGGCCCATGCCCGTGCGAAGTTCAAGTATGCGTTGGATCAGGGTAATGATAAGGATGCGGCATTCATATTGGAATTGATCGGTGAGCTTTACAAGCTGGAACGCGAGTATGAAGAAGGGCAGTTGTCCCCCGAGCAGATAAAGCTTTGCCGGAATAACTTAAAGACCAAAGAAGTAATCATAAAGTTACGCAGTAAGCTTGACGTCTTGCTCAGTGACGGTCATCCGCCCCGCGGAGAGTTGATGGAGAAGGCAATAAATTATATGAATACTTTTTGGACTCAGCTGTTCGCCTACTTGAATGACGGCTCTTATTCCATCGACAATTCCATTGCCGAACGTTTTATCCGTCCCTTGGCCGGTGAGCGAAAGAACTCGTTATTCTTCGGAAGTGACAGGATGGCACACGTTTCAGCGGTATATCATACCATCATCTCAACCTGTAAGATGCAGGGTGTGTCTGTGCTTGATTATTTCAAGAGATTTTTCAGCGAAATTGTTAAAGGACGTAGGGATTATGAACATTTGTTACCCTTGACAATCGGACTGGAGTAATAACAAATATTAAAAATCAGTATCTTTTTTGACGTTATTTATGAGGGAACCGCCTTGTGGCGGCTTTCCTTGGGGTACACGTCAAAATTGGACGCTAACAGACATGCTCTTAATTCTGCATAAAATTAGCAGGAATTTTATCAATAACAATATATGAATATAGCAATTGTAGGCACAGGCTATGTTGGCTTAGTGTCCGGTACTTGTTTTGCAGAAATGGGTGCCAAAGTTACTTGTGTTGATGTGGATGCCGATAAGATCAGCAAGTTGAAAGCCGGTGAAATGCCTATTTATGAACCGGGGTTGGAAGAATTGGTAAAACGCAACGTTGGCTATGGGCGTCTTCACTTCACAACAGATTTGATCGAAGTTTTGGATGATGTGGAAGTAGTCTTTTCCGCAGTAGGAACTCCTCCTGACGAAGATGGTAGCGCCGACTTGAAGTATGTGCTTGCCGTAGCCCGCCAGTTTGGACAAAACATCAATAAATATACCATTCTGGTCACTAAATCTACTGTACCTGTGGGTACTGCTCAAAAGGTGAAGGCTGTCATTCAAGAGGAGTTGGGCAAGCGTGGGGTGGATGTACCCTTCGATGTAGCCAGTAACCCCGAATTCTTGAAAGAGGGTGCCGCCATCAAAGACTTTATGAGTCCTGACCGGGTGGTAGTTGGCGTTGAGAGCAAGAAAGCTGAAGAGGTGATGACCAAGCTTTATCAACCTTTCTTGCTCCAGAATTTCCGTGTAATTTTTATGGATATACCTAGTGCTGAAATGACCAAGTATGCTGCTAACGCCATGCTGGCCACCCGTATCAGCTTTATGAACGATATAGCTAATTTGTGCGAGCGAGTAGGGGCTAACGTAGACCATGTACGCAAAGGTATTGGAGCTGATGTGCGTATCGGGCAAAAATTCCTTTATGCCGGTTGCGGATATGGTGGTAGCTGTTTCCCGAAAGACGTGAAAGCTTTGGTGCATACAGGTATCGACAACGGCTATCACATGGAGGTGATTGAAGCGGTGGAGCGTGTCAACGACCGTCAGAAGAGTATTGTTTATGATAAACTTATCCGTTTGATGGGTGATGTAAAAGGAAAGCCCATTGCTATGTTAGGTTTAGCTTTTAAACCTGATACTGATGATATGCGTGAAGCTCCAGCTCTAGTAGTCATTGATAAGTTGCTGAAGGATGGTGCTACCGTGAAGGTGTTTGATCCCATCGCTATGCCTGAATGTAAACGTCGTATCGGCAATGTTGTGACTTATACTGAAAATCTCTATGACTGTGCCGATGGTGCTGATGCGTTGCTGTTGATGACTGAATGGCGACAATTCCGCCTGCCTACTTGGAACGTGATTCAGAAGGTGATGACTGATAAGTATATCGTAGATGGACGTAACATTTGGAATCGTGTGGAGCTGGAAGAAATGGGATTTAGTTATACACGGATTGGCGAGAAATAAAATAGAATGGAAAATAAATTAATTACAGTAACTTCTCCTCTTCTACCTCCTTTGGAAGAGTTTCAGAAGATGATTGCTGACATATATGCCAGCAAATGGATTACAAACAATGGCACCTTTCATAGACAGCTCGAAAAAGAGTTGGCGGCTTATTTGAAAGTACCTTATCTTAGTTTGTTTACCAATGGTACTTTACCACTTATTACCGCTCTTCAAGCATTGCGTATTAAGGGTGAAGTAATTACTACTCCTTATAGTTTTGTTGCTACTACCCATAGTTTGTGGTGGAACGGCATTAAGCCTGTATTTGTTGATATAGATCCTGCTACGGGCAATATTGACCCGAATAAGATTGAAGCAGCTATCACTCCCAACACTACCGCTATTATGCCGGTGCATGTATACGGAAAGCCATGTGGTACTGAAGCGATTCAAGAAATTGCAGATAAATATGGATTGAAAATAATTTATGACGCTGCTCATGCTTTCGGTGTCGAGGTGAATGGAGAAAGCATCCTGAATGCGGGTGACTTGTCTACATTGAGTTTTCATGCTACCAAGGTATACAATACCATTGAGGGTGGGGCATTGGTGATGCACGATGAGAAGATGAAGAAACGTATTGATTATCTCAAAAACTTTGGTTTTGCGGATGAGGTTACTGTAGTAGCTCCGGGCATTAATAGTAAGATGGACGAAATGCGTGCTGCTTACGGCTTACTCAATTTGAAGCAAGTGGATGCTGCCATTGAAGCACGTCATCAAGTAGCTGTCAAGTATTGTGAAGCATTGCGTCCTATAGATGGCATTACCTTCTTCGATGATATGCCGGGAGTGAAGCACAATTATTCATATTTCCCTATTTTTATTGATGAGAATAAATATGGCATGACGCGTGATGACCTCTATTTCAAGATGAAAGAACAGGGGGTATTGGGGCGCAGATATTTCTATCCACTGATAAGTACTTTTTCTACTTATAAAGGATTAGAGAGTGCTTCTCCTTCTAATTTACCGAATGCGCATAAAATGGCTGATAGTGTTATTTGTTTGCCGATGCATCATGCGTTAACAGACGAAGATATACAGAGGATTTTACATTGTATTGTGAAGTAAGATGGATAAACAAATATATATATTAGGAATAGGCCACAATACACCTGTATTCATGGATTTGGCCTTAGACTGTGGTTATCACATAGCAGGTTTGTATCATTATAATGATGAACGGACGGGTGAAATGAACTATGGCTACAAAGTTCTTGGTTCCTTTAATGACTTGTTTCAACAGGATATCCATCAAAAGAATTTTCTTTTGACTATGGGCGATATCCAAATCCGCAAGGATATGTGTGAACGATTATTAAAAGCAGGAGGGGTAATCCCTACTCTTATACATCCAACGGCAGTCATATCACGCTTTGCTCAAATATCCGCATGCGGGGTATTGATTAATGCATTTAGTCACATCCAGGCAAATACGGTCATTGAGGATAATGTCACGATATTATCGGAAGTAATCGTTAGTCATAACAATGTGGTAGGAGCCCATAGCTTTCTTGCGGGCAAGGCTTTTGTAGGAGCTTACACTCATGTTGGCAAAGATGTGTTTTTCGGGCAAGGCGCATTAAGTATATCCGGTAAGGTTGCCGATATTGGTGATGGAGCTTATATCGGAGCAGTCGCTTTGCTAACTAAAGATGTTCCATCAAAAGCTGTCGTTTGTGGACAACCGGCACGAATAATAAAATATTTGGAAACATAAGATCATAGGTCACCATGCTCCTACTTTAATTCATCCCACTGCCATCATCTCGCGCTTTAGCAAAATATCTAATACCGGAGTAGTGATTGGTGTATTGACGGAAATACAGAATGATGTTGTCATAAATAGGAATGTGACTATATGGACTAATGTGGTAATATGCCATAATTCAGAAATAGAGGAGAATTGTTTTATTGGTCCTAAAGCGTTGGTCGGTGCCTATATTCATGTTGAAAGAAATACTTTTATTGGTCAAGCTTCTGTTTTGGTTTCCGGAAAGGTGGATACTGTTGGAGTCGGTTCCATTATTGGAGCTGGAAGTATTGTAACCAAACCTGTTGGATCTAATGTGATAGTAGCAGGTAATCCGGCACAAGTTATAAGAAAATTGAAAAATTGAAATATCTTAATTGATTGATACATAGATGAATACCCCCCCCCCATACGCACCACACTGGCATTCCCGTCGTTGTACTTTTTGTTTACAAGGAGCACAGCGTAGCTCAAATCTGGAATTATATAGAGTTATTGTGATGTTATTAATTATAGCACACCACTATGTGGTTAATTCCGGATTAGAAGAAGTCATGTCATTACAGCCCACAAGTAGTAAATCTATTTTTCTTTATTTGTTTGGAATGTGGGGAAAGACAGGAATTAATTGTTTCGTAATGATTACAGGCTACTTTATGTGCAAATCTTCAATAACATTGAAGAAGTTCCTAAAACTATTGTTAGAAGTAGAATTCTATAATATAGTGATTAATCTTTTATTTGTATTAACCGGATATGAATCTTATACAATAAAAGAATGGTTAATGATATTGTGGCCTATCGAAAGTATTGGAGATGGATTTGTTTCATGCTTTTTGATGTTTTATTTATTTATCCCATTCCTTAATGTACTGGTTCAGAATTTAAACAAAAGAATGCATCTGCATCTGTTGATGTTATGCTTATTTATTTATACGATACTGGGGACTTCGAACTATATACCCGTAAGGATGAATTACGTGATTTGGTTTTGTGTGCTATATATTTTAGCTTCGTACATAAGATTATACGGATTGAATTGGAAAGGCAAATCAATCAATTGGGGAATAATGACAAGCCTGTCAATCGTTGTTTCTATGGCTTCGGTAATCGTACTACTATTCTTTACTGAGTATATTAGAAAAACCGTTCCAGTCTATTATTTTGTAACAGACTCTAATAAAATAATGGCGGTAATTACCGCAGTTTGTTCGTTTATGTATTTTAAGGATTTGCAAATAGAACAAAGCAAATTAATAAATGTTGTTGCAGCCAGTACATTTGGAGTGTTGCTGATACATGCCAATAGTAACACGATGCGACAATGGCTGTGGCGTGACACGCTTGATAATGTGGGAGCATACGTTTCACCTTATATTATCCTTCATGCTTTGGTGAGTGTAGTTGTTATTTTTATTCTATGCATCCTTATTGATTATCTTCGTATCAGATGGGTAGAAAAACCGCTATTCGGTTGGATTAATAAATATTAAACTTAGGCTTCAAAAAAGATTTTTGGACGCTTGCTTATTATAAATGTCAGAATCATTAAAACAAAAAACAGTAAAAGGACTTGCTTGGAACACGATAAATACCCTATCCAACAAGACAATCACATTCTTAATAGGAGTAATTCTTGCTCGCTTACTTATTCCTAGTGATTATGGTGCCGTGGCCATGATAGCAGTATTTACATCGGTTTTGGGTTTATTCACAGATGGCGGACTTACTACGGCTCTTATTCGTAAAAACGACAGAACAGAAGAAGATTGTGCCACAGTGTTCTATTACAATCTTGTGGCATGTTATATTATTTACCTAATTCTTTTCTGTGCTGCCCCGTATATTGCAGATTTCTATAATATGCCAATTTTAAAAGACTTAACACGTATAGTGACTCTTGGTCTGTTGATAAGTCCGTTTGGTGGTATTCAAAGTGTACGACTAACAGCTGCCATTGATTTTAAGACACCGGCTGTGATAGGGGTTTGCGCTACAATCCTTTCAGGCATTATTGCTATCATCATGGCGTATAATGGTTATGGTGTATGGTCATTGGCTGCACAAGGGTTAGTAGGAACAGCAATAACTGTAGGAGCCAAAATGTACATTGTGCGTTGGTTGCCAAAAACTCGCTTTTCAAAGAAGTCTTTTAAGGAACTTTTTGGATTCAGTTCAAAAATGCTGGCATCAAGTTGTTTAGAAACCATCTATCAAAACATTACTCCGTTGATAGTGGGAAAGTACTATTCGCCCACACAGTTGGGTATTTACGAGCGTGCTCGTGGATGGGCTGCTTTGCCATCGTCTACATTCACCGGAGTGCTGCAAGGAGTAACATTCCCTGTGCTTTCCAAACTTCAAAATGACGATGAGCGATTGACGATAAACTATCGTAAACTATTGCGTCTTTCTGCTTTTATCTGTTTTCCCTTGATGATAGGATTGGCTGCTATAGCTCGTCCGTTAACACTGTTTGTTCTTACGGAAAAATGGGAAGGTTCTATTATTCTCCTTCAGATAGTCTGTTTTTCTACGATGTGGTATCCTATTCATGCCATTAATTTGAATCTGTTGATGGTGAAAGGGCGTAGCGACCTCTTTTTTCGACTCGAAGTGATAAAGAAAATCTATGGTTTAATAATGCTCTGTAGTACACTACCCTTCGGCCTTGTGATATTTTGCTGTGGAGGAATTGTGTCATCTCTATTCTCATTGATTGTAAATACTTGCTATACAGGTAAACTAATAAAAATAGGATTTATAAAGCAGATGAAAGACTTGATGCCTATATTGATAAATAGTTTGGCGATGGGGGCTTTGTGTTTATTGGTACAGCAACCGTTCGGCTCAGATCTTGTCAAACTCTTGGTGGCTATATCCACAGGTGGAGTTTATTATCTGGCAAGCAATTATCTGATGAGTTCGACAGAACTAAAAGAATTAGTAACAATTATAAGAAGAAAATAAATTTATATAGAAAATGACACAAGAAGATTTGCGCCCCATTATAGTCACTATTCGTTGCATGGTGTACAACCATGAACCTTACATACGGAAATGCTTGGAAGGCTTTGTGATGCAAAAGACCAATTTTCGTTTTGAGGCTATCGTTCATGATGATGCTTCTACTGATGGTAGTGTAGCAATCATTCACGAGTTTGCGGAGAAATATCCGGATATCATCAAACCAATATACGAAAAAGAAAATCAATATTCTAAGCATGACGGTTCTTTGAGGCGTATTATGGATGAAAATACTCATGGCAAGTATATAGCTCTTTGTGAAGGAGATGACTATTGGATCGATCCTGATAAGTTACAGAAGCAAGTTGATTTTTTGGAGGCAAATCCTGATTATACCATGTGTTGGACGGATGCTTACCAAGATACAAATGGAGTTAAAAAGGCTTATAATCGATATTCTGAAGATTGCCAATCTTTACTTGAAGATATTATAGAATGTGGTGGAGACTTCATTGCAACTTGTTCGATTGTTGTTAGAAAATATGTAATAATAGATATGCCGAAAGAAGCTAAAGACTATTTTTGTGGCGATTATCCCCTTCAAATGTGGGCTGCTTATGTTGGAAAGGCATTTTATATGAAAGATCAGACTTGTGTATATCGTTTTATGTCTGTAGGTTCATGGTCTGAACGTTTTTCGAAAGAAACGAGCGAACAAAGATTTAAACATTACGAAGAGGAAAAAAGGCTAATGGATGGTTTTAATAAATTATTTGATTATAAATATAACGAATCATTTGAGAAACGTGAAGCTGATGTACTATACAATTTGTTGATATCGGCAGAGGTATACGATTTGGCAAAACCATACCTTGCTCTAAGATTTAAATATGGCAAACATATAGATAAAGCAATTGCGTGTAAAATTTATGGTCATCCTCATATTGCTTGGATTATATGTAAATGTAGTAAACTAAAAAGCATAATAAAGAATGTTTTTGCGATTTGAATTGACTATGGATGGCTATTCTTTTTTTTATATAATAAATAAATTGAATTTACTTATTTTAAAAATGCACTTATGAAGTCTTTTGAAAAAATTGTTCTACTTTATATTACATTGCTAATTTTATTTTCTATTTCAATCACTGTGGTGCAGTGTATTCCAAATGAATTAGTTTATGAAAATGTAAAAGAATCGGTACGATAGAAAAAATGAATAGTTTAAATAGAATTGTATTGTCATTTAAAATCCTAAGATATAAGTTGAATTATCTCTTGCTAAGAGGTTTTCATAGAACGACGATTAAAGGGCATCTCTGCGTTCGAAACGTTCGTATATCAGATAAAGGGAAAAATAATAAAATATTGGCAGGAAAAAATGTTATACTTAAAAACTGCAAGTTCTTTTTTCAAGGTAATAATCATGTTGTACTGATTGGGGATGGTATTCGTATCAGTGGAGTGACGTTTGCCTTTGAAAAAGAAGGAAGCTGCATTGAGCTTGGTAGAGGTGCTTGGATTGGTCCTGGTTGTTGTTTGTCGGCAATGGCTCGTACAAAAATATATATTGGTATTTGTACCCTATTGGCGAGAGATTGTATTGTAAGAACCTCTGATTCTCATGTTGTTATGGATGAGAACGGGAGTGTTATAAATACTCCCCAAGATATCATGATTGGTAATCATGCTTGGTTGGGAGAACAGGTTTTTGTATTGAAAGGTGCTCACATTGCAGACAATTGTATTGTGGGGGCTAGATCTGTAGTTACAGGATCGACGAAAACAGAAGCTTCATCAATAATCGTTGGGCAACCGGCAAAAATAATAAAAAAGAATGTATCATGGAAACTGTAAAATGTAGTTCATATGCACAAATAATTATGCATATGCGTAGCTTATATAGAAAAATAATAGGAGTGCATGAAATATCTTTCTTTACGGAAGAGAGTGAAAAAGACAAAGAGAAGATTCAAACAATTATCTATGATGAAATCCAATCGGGCAAACCTTTGATGATTGCTCGTTTAGGTCATACAGAGATGATGATTTTGGAAAATCTGCGATATACATTTTACAAACGTCGTTCAAATTTGAAATATATCATGTGGAAAGGGCAGCCTAATTTTCTAAATCCGATTCTGGTACCTATGTTCCATAAGCTTTCGGGCTTTTTTCCATCAGACGATATTGACGCTTTGAAGAAGTTTTATCATCTTATGGTGGACAATATGCAAAACTGTGATATTTTGGGAAGTTGGCTGTACAATGAGAAATATTTTGAGGAAGAACTAAAAGCTACTATTAAACTGGATAGAGAACGTATGACCCCTCTTTTAACTAATTCTCCATGGACGCGTGCTTTGAAAGGAAAGAAAGTGCTTGTGATACATCCTTTTGAAGATTCAATTAAAGCTCAATATGCACAAAGAGAAAAATTATTTCCCCAATGTCCGGACATATTACCGGACTTTGAATTGTATGTTATTAAAGCGGTTCAGACTGTAGGCGGTGGTATCTCTTGTCATAAAGACTGGTTTGAGGCTTTGGAATATATGAAGCGTGAAATGGACAAAATAGATTATGATATATGTCTATTGGGGTGTGGTGCTTACGGATTTCCACTTGCTGCTTATGCAAAGGAATGTGGGAAACAAGCAGTTCATCTTGGTGGGGTATTGCAATTACTTTTCGGAATAAAAGGAAGGCGTTGGGAAACGGACAAGGGGTATCTTGAAGATTTCCCATACGCAAAAACGTATTATAATGAATACTGGGTTCGTCCATCTGCAGAAGAATGTCCACCTGATGCTAAAAGTGTGGAGGAGGGATGTTATTGGTAAATAACAAAAATGAATAGTTGAATGCCATGAAAGTCGTACATATCAATAAATTGCCCAATGGAGGAGCTGCATTATGTGCCATTAGAATAAGCAGAGCTTTACAAAGGAAAGGAATAGAATCTCACATTTTGTTAATGCAGGGAGAGGTTAGTGAAGAAGTCGCTATTCCACAAAAAGATTATCTCTACAGAACGCAGAACAACTTTTTCATGAGGCTGTTGATGAAAATGGTGAAAGTTGTAGTCAGACCTTGTTTTGAATATTATAAGTATAAACGTCATTGCGCAGAAAGAAAAGGTGGGGCATTTTTCACGTCTCCGATCACAGAGTTCCGTTCATTGGCACACCATCCGTTGATAGAAGCTGCCGATGTGGTGCATTTGCATTGGGTAGCGGATTTTGTGGACTTTCCTTCTTTCTTTAAGGAGGTGAAGAAGCCTATAGTCTGGACTATTCATGATGAGAATCCGGGATTGGGAGGCTTTCATTATGTGACAGCGATGGAGAGTGTGGATGCGCGATATTTGGAACTGGAACAGCAATTTGTGAATATAAAGAAAAAGGCTGTCAATGGGAAGAATAAGCCAGTTCTTGTTGCTATATCTTCGAAAATGAGAGACTTTTTCAAAAGTAATGAGGTCTTGAAGGAATGTTCCATAAAGCTTATCCACAATGGTGTGGATGGCGATGTTTTCCGGATGTTGGATAAAAACGATTGTAGAAGAGTCTTGAATATACCCTTTGACAGGAAAGTTTTTCTTTTTTCTTCGTTCGCTATTGAAGATAAACGTAAGGGGCTTTTATTACTGATAAAAGCGTTGGAACGCCTACACGATAATCGTATTATGCTGATTTGCTTGGGCGGATACAAGGAAGTCCCGGAGGCTGGCATTGAGATTCATTGTGCGGGATTTGTGGGTGATAAGGATTTGTTGTCTCAATATTATTCGGCTGCTGATTATTTTGTACTGCCATCGTTTCAAGAGGCATTTGCGCAGACTCCGTTAGAAGCTATGTCATGCGGAACAGCCGTAGTGGCTTTCCCGTGTAGTGGCGTTCCGGACTTGCTCAATGCGGAAAATGGTGTTATTTGCGATGACTTCACAGTAGAAGCGTTGACGTGTGGCATAAAGGAGGCAATGGGAAGAGATTTCCATCGAGATAAAATTCGTCGGGATGTATTGGCTCATTTCTCGTATGATAAGATTGCTTCTCAATATATAGATCTTTATCAAGAACTTATTAAATAAAAAAGTACTCTTTCGAAGAGCTGATAATATGAAATTAACAATCATAACAGTTTGTTATAATGATAAGGTGGGATTGACACGCACGTTGAAAAGCGTAGAATCTCAAACCTGTAAAGATTTTCAGTATATTGTTATAGACGGGGCTTCGACTGATGGTTCAGTCGAATTGCTAAAACTGTATACTGAAATAATCGATTATCAAAAAAGTGAAAAGGATAGTGGCATTTATAATGCCATGAACAAAGGAATAGAGCAGGCACAAGGTGAATATTGCCTTTTTTTAAATGCGGGCGATTCTTTATACGCTTGTGATACAATAGAAAAAGTTTATTCTTTATTAGATGGTGCTGATTTTGTGTCGGGAGATACTATTTGTACCTTTTCTGATGGACATACTAGTGTTTGGAAAGCTGTAAGTCAGGTAACGACATATTTGATGGCTATTTATTCCCTTAGCCATCAAGCTACATTTATTCGTACCGATTTATTGAAACAACGTCCTTATAGAGAAGACTTAAAAATTGTATCAGATTGGGAACAAATGTTTTATGAGTTGATTCTTAATGACCGTTCTTATAAAAAAATAGGAGTAGATGTTTGTAAATTTGCTCAAGGAGGAATTTCTTCTTCCCAAAAAGAGAATAGAGAAAGAGAACGTCAGAAAGTTCTTGATGAATATTTCTCTAAACGAATGCAACAGGATATAGCGCATCCCGGTCTTCTTGTTCGGATAGCTACGCTGGCTGATGCGGAAAGTAACTATTATAAGACTTTAGAATTGACCGCAAGAATCATAAGAAAGATTTTTGTACGAAAATGATTACAAACCGTTATGAATACATTGATGCCCTACGTGGCGTAGCCATTCTCTTTATTGTGTTTGGTCACATCCCCATGTTTTGTTATGGACTACCGGAAGCTGCACAGCTTTCTTCGTTCAGGGCATTGACTTCTATGGTGCAACTTCCTTTGTTTTTCTTTATTTCCGGTTTTTTATTTAGTGTGAAAATAATTTTTAACAAATGGGGGGGGTGAAAATTGAATATATATCCAGAAGGGTCAGGCAATTGCTTTTACCGGCAATTGTATTTGGCGGTCTGTATCTATTGGTGAATGGAGGTAGCGTGCTAGAATGTATTATGGATAAATTTAAGTCCGGATATTGGTTTACATGGTCGCTTTTTGAATTTTTGATGATGCAGGTGATATTGGAATCGATTGTTAGAAAATTTGCATGGAAAGAGGCTGGAGCTAAATATGCGATAGTGTGTATGGGTGGTGCTTTGGGAATGTATGTTTTGTCATTGCCGATGGTCTACAATCAGATGAGTGTTTTGTCGGGGATATTGGGATTACCGCTGCTACGTTATTTTCTTTATTTTGTGGTGGGCAGACTTATCCGTGTACATCTATACAAACTCTGTATGTGGGAATATCGGGATGTGGCAGTAGCTATGATTGTCATGATATTCGTTGGTTTGGCTATAGCAACATGGGGAATAAACAAAGCTTGGAATGGAATATTTTTTCATCTACATTTGATCCTATTTGAACTGTCTGCGTTACTTCTATTTTTTGCGATGTTCTATCGTCATCGCAACTATTTTGTTTCTTCCGATAGATTAAGGAAGGTACTTGTGTTAGTCGGTCGTCGGACACTTGATATTTATCTGCTTCATTACTTCTTTTTGCCTAAAGATCTACATGTGATAGGTTCGTATTTCATGGCGCATCCTGCTCCTGTGATAGAATTTATCGTTTCTTTCGTAGTTACTATAATGATTGTGGCGGTATGTCTGTTGATAAGTGAATTTTTACGTTCAAGCCAATTAGTGGCGAAATGGGCTTTGGGTGGAAAATAGAATACAAAAACAATTGAGAATAGATTGATAAAAATGATGCAAAAACCTTTTATTTCTTTTATAGTTCCGGTCTATAATGTGGAAGCGTATTTACATCAATGTGTAGATTCAATCATCAATCAGACTAGTGGTGATTGGGAGTTGCTTCTCATTGATGATGGAAGTTGTGACGGTTGTCCGCAAATATGTGATGAATATGCATGGCAGGACAATCGCATAAAAGTGATTCATCAGTCCAATCAGGGAGTGGCTGTTGCTCGTAATGTAGGTCTTGATGTTGCGACTGGGGAATGGATTTGGTTTGTCGATTCGGATGATTGGATTGAATTGGAGGCTGTTAGTATTTTAAGAAGTAATTATATACAATCTGGGGGGCCTGACTTAATTATGTTTGGATTCACTAGGAACAGCGAGGAAGAAGAAGTAATGTACGAACAGAAAAATCAGAATTTGAAGAAAGCTGATTTTTTTAATGAGCATATTTGTTTTCACAATCAAAGGATTTTATTTCGTAGGGATATTGTCGAGAGTATATGGAGGAATCAGATTTAATAATGTTTGGACACATTCGGCATGAGGGTAATCAAGTAGTGTCTAATGAGGAGATTGATAAACAAGAAGTGGAGAAAAGCGAATTTTTGAGTAGTCAAGTTTCTTCTTTCAATCCTTGCATGGCTTTTAAGAATGACGTAATACGGAAGCAGGGCTTACGTTTTACAAAAGGAATCAGATTGGCAGAAGATCTTGAGTTTCAATATAAGTATGAAATGCTTTGCCAGCATCCTATCTCCATCTCGGAGCCGTTGTATCATTATCGGATAAGAGAGGGATCGGCTACGCACAATAATGAATATCGGAAGTATGCGATGGATGACCTTTATCTGGTTTTGAAGAACCTCTATGAATTCATTGTAGAACATGAAGTGGAACCTGTGGAATGGCTGAATATGCGTCTTGAAATGTTAATGAAAAATCTGCTTTATTCGGCTTCTTTGGTTAAAGGATTGAACCGTAGGGATTTTCAAAAACGAGTGCGTGAGATAGTGAAATTATATAGAAAAATCAACTTTACTTGTTTTGAGGGTAAAAAGATAAAATTGGCTTATTGGAGTGTAAGCGTGTATTTTGTCACAAACAAGATTTATTTGAAAATGAAAGGAATATTATGATACCAAAAATAGTACATTATTCATGGTTCAGTGGCGAACCATATCCTGCATTTCTTACAGAATGCATGAATACATGGAAAAAGGTGTTGCCAGATTATGAGTTTGTGCTTTGGGATGCACAAAAACTGGCGGAGATAAATAATACGTTTGCCAATGAAGCTGTAAGTGTGAAAAAATGGGCTTTTGCAGCGGATTTCGTACGTTTGTATGCTGTTTATCATTACGGAGGTATTTGGTTGGATACAGATGTAGAGATGTTTAAGTCGTTCGATCCTTTTTTAAATGATGGAATGTTTATAGGGCGTGAATATTATATATGGAAAGACAAAGTAGGTGAAGAGTATACAATGCTTACTTCTCACTGTTTTGGGGCAGAGAGAAATCATCCTTTTTTAGAAGAGTGTTTGGAATTTTATGAACATCGTCGTTTTATCCGTTCACATAATGAGCGGCTACCACAAGCATTACGTTATGATATGACTATTATTCCCGATTTACAAATGCAGCTTGCACGTAATGTAGGTTTTGATGCACGAAATTCGGTGAATAAGCTACAAGTGCTTACAAATGGGATTCATGTATATCCTTATCAGTATTTTGATCAACCTGGATATACAAGTATGAAAGATGTAGTGTGTATTCATCGAGTGGCGCAAAGTTGGAACCCTCAATATGCTAATCGTCCCTTTTCGAACAAGTCTACAGATGTGAAACGAAAAACACTTGGATATCATAAAATGAAGTTGCAACGAGCATTGGCAAAATTTATCCTGAAGTTATAAATGAATGTGTATATATGAAATATATTTATTATTTATTGGGGTTGCCTCATATTGTCTCTTTTCTATTATATAGATCTTTAATAAAGGAAATTAGAGAAGATTTGTTAGCGTTCTCTGGGGGGATAAGTGTTAGTGATTTTGTAGAACAATTATCAAGGAAGGAATATCGAGGAGTATTTTATTATCGTTTACCTTTTTTATTGCATCAATTGCTTAATTTTATTTTGCCGAGAGAACGGACGCTTTATCTGCATACATCACAAATTGGAGGAGGCATGAATGTACAACATGGATTTTCTACAATTATTGTGGCAGAAAGTATCGGGAGAAATTTCTATGTCCATCAAAATGTTACGGTAGGTTGGAATCATGATGGTAAGCCTATTATTGGTGATAATGTAAGGATATTTACGGGGGCTGTGGTAGCCGGTCCAATACATATAGGGAATAATGTTACAATAGCTGCCAACTCTGTTGTTCTTAAAGATATTCCAGATCATTGTCTTGTTTATGGGAATCCATGTGTGATAAGAATAGATAATAAAGTTAAAAGGTCATAGTTGTGGCGCTAAATATCTATTAAATATGAGGAATAACATAAGAAATAAGAACTCTTAAAATTAATGACCCAAATAGAAAACTTCTTAATATATGGATTTATCTATAATAGTGCCAGCATATAATTCTGCTGCATATATCAGAAAATGTCTTTTAAGTTGTTGTAACCAAGATATTCCTATGCTTGATTATGAGCTTATAGTTGTTGATGATGGATCTACTGATAATACGAAAGAAATTGTTTGTAATTTACAAAAGGAATATAGTAATATCAAATACATTTATCAAAATAATGCAGCACAAGGTGCAGCACGTAACAATGGACTGCGGCAGGCTTTAGGAAAATATGTATGGTTTGTGGATTCTGATGATTGGATCAAGGAGAATTGTTTGAATGTAATAGTAACAACTCTAAAAGAAAATGATTTAAATGGAGTAACTGTTGGACATGCTACCTTATATGGGCAAGAGTTGAGGAGGTGGAGGACTTTTGATGAAACTAAAATTTTAAGTGGAAAAGAATTATTGTCTAGATCTATATTTTTGATAAGCCCAACCTACACGATATGGAAACGTTCTCATCTTATAGATAATAAGTTATTTTTTAAGGAAAAATTGTTTCATGAAGATTCAGAAATATGTCCAAGATTATATTATGTGTCAGATCGTATTGGCTTTATAAATGATATATTATATTTTGTCTACCAAAATCCTGTGTCAACAACCCGGGGGGGAAATCCTAAACGGGCATTCGATATTGTTACGGTCGTCCGTGAATTGAGCCGTTTTTCTGTTACTTTAAAAGAAAAAGATATACTTGTCTCATTAAACAACTATATTTCAGAGGCTATAAATGCTTCTTTATATAATACTTATAAATTTGATGGAGAACAAGAACTAAAATTGAATAAACTGTGGTATGAGAATCGAGATTTATTCAAACATCTTCTTGATAGTAACGTAATGAAATATAGATTTGAAGGTTTATTGTTTATAATGTTTCCATATCGAATTTCTGTTATATATAAGAGCTTACAATGTTTAAATAAGACTCCAGGAGGTATGAAACGAAAAAAGGTTTGAGAAACTTTGGAAGAGAAAATAGTGATTAAAATAATAGGGGCTATCAAATCTTCACGAATCAATAAAGAAGATATAGTAGCACATACTATAGAAGAGTTGAGCTTTGAAACGGCTATTGTGAATTTGAAGGCTATAAAGATGTTTTAATGTTATGTGGAATACTATTAAAAGATATTATAGGAATAATAAAATAGAATTGCTGATAACGTTTTGTATTTTCAGTAATCTTTATCCATATAATATCCCAACATTTGTCTATTACATAGGTCTTGCATTGCTTGCGTTCAAAATGAGCCGGAATAAGGTACGTTTTGAATCGAAATATGCCATTTATGTGGTATTTTTAGCGGTAGTATGGTTATCGTCGATTGTAAATATGGCAGTTGATTTACGTTTGATATTATTTACAGCTATTTTAGTGATGTGTGGCCCATTTATAACGAGTTTGCGCTGGCATCTGTTTAAAAAGAAGTTGATGTATAACTTTGTGATTGGGTTTGCGGCAACGGTGATTATCAGTCTGATAGCGAAGGTAAAGGGGGTAAACAACCAGTTGCTTAGATTTGGAGGTGAGAGTGCGATGCAGTATGGTGGTGTGGATGAATTTTCCGGTTATGCGAAGTTTCCGATGTGGAATAGTGCGGCGGCAGCCATGAGTGTCATCCTGTTTGCTTATCTGTTGTTTAGGAATAAAAGGAAGAGTGCTAAATATCAGTATATACTTCTTTTTATGTTGTTGGCTTCTATCTATGTTTGTCTATTGTCGGCATCCCGGTCGGCATTTGGTCTGGCTCTACTTTCTTCCGGATTGCTCTTCTACTGGCTATCATTTAATGTGAAGGCCATAGTCAAATATGCTGTGATATTCGGTGTGATAGGTATGTTTTCTCTTCCTTTCTTTATGAAGAGTGCTACACGAATGATGATGAAACAGGAAACGCAGGAGAGTACGGGTATGACTTCACGCGACTTTTTGTGGAACAGACGAATGGCTGAATTCAACTCCTCGCCTGTCTTTGGTGTGGGATATGCCGTGAATGGTGTAGGAGCCGACCGAAGAATAGGTCGTGATGAATCGGGAGGCAGCTGGATTGCTATTCTTGCACAGACTGGCGTGGTAGGTTTTGCGGTAGCTTTGATACTTTGGTTACGTACTTTTACGCCTGTTAAAAAAGTGAAGTATGATTCTGAATATGTGTTGGCGTATGCGATTTTTTGCTTCTTTACTGTGCATACTATCTTGGAAGGGTATATGTTTCAAGGTGGCTGGTATATGTGTGTAATTTGCTGGACATGTGTAGGGCTATTGAGTGAGGCGCAAATGTATAGGAAGCAACTGATAGCCTTAAAACAGCAAGGACGTGAATTGTAAATATAAAAGATTGTATAGAGGCATAGGTGTGCCGGTCGTTCTACTTATTAGTCTTGAACTAATTCTACGTTTTGCTTTTGGCCTATGCAATGCGATGCTTTACAAACCCAGTGATGCATACGAATATATAGCGGCTCCCAATCAAAACAGGTATCGAATGGGTGCTCACATTCAAATAAATTCTTACTCGCAACGGTGTGAAGAACCGGATTCGACTAAAGTGAGGGTGCTCGGATTGGGCGATTCGGTATTATTTGGCGGCACCACAACGGATCAGGAAGATTTGGCTTCTTCCATTTTTTCAGAAGAGACGGGCATGCAGATGTTAAATATCTCGGCAGGAAGTTGGGGGCCGGATAATTGTGCGGCTTATCTACGTGAAAAAGGGGTATTCGGAGCGAAGGCGATGGTGTTAGTGTGCAGTAGTCATGATGCGTACGACAGGATGTCGCATGTACCGGTAGTGGGATTGTATCCTAATTATCCCGATAAGCAATATAGATGGGCTATTGGGGAACTAATGGATAGATATGTGCTACCTGGAGTTGCTCTTTATTGGAAGAAAACAAAGCGAAAATTGGATCCTGACGAAACGGTGGTGAGGCAGGTGGAGAATGCGGTGGTGCAACCCAAATCATCTATGGAATATCCTGTTAATGAGGGATTTGATGAATTGAAAGAAATCGCGGATTCGGTGGGAATACCTTTGTTTGTTTATCTACATGCTGAAAAAGGTGAGGTGATGTGTGGTGAATATAATGTGATGGGAAAGGCAATCATAGTATGGTTGGAAAAGAATAGGATCCGTTGGATGAAGGGGATAGATGCTGGTGAGTCGGTGGAGATGTACAGAGATGGCATTCATTTGAATGAAAAGGGGCAAAGGCACTTGGCGAAGTGTTTGGAGCAGTTGATCGAAATTAAGTGATAGGAGAAATTGGAAATATATTATCTTTATTTTTTAGCAACACTTGTGAAGCCAGAGGTGCCGCACTATCGGGAGGAGTTTTTTGCAGGGATACGTGAACGCTGCGAAAAGGCTGATGTGTATGTGTATAATTCGCAGAAGGTGGCGGCAGGGAATGGTTTTAAAGTGCAAAGTGCCGGAGTGAGTTATATCTCGAATTTACAGTGGCATGGGGTACTGTGGTATAATCCTTTTAAGTTAGTACGAAAGGAGTATGATACTCTGGTATTGATGCTACATTTCGCACATATTACTACATGGTTGTTGTTGCTTACGAAGTTTATCCACAGAAAACGGATTATTCTTTACGGTCAGGGTATTTCGGTGAAACGTTATTTGAAGGAGGAACAGAAAGTTGATTGGAAATTAAAGAGGATGATAGCCTTGGCTGATGGTGTATGGCTATATATGCCGAAGGAGGAACAACAATGGAAAGAAATTTTTCCCCAGAAAACGATAGTAGCACTGAACAATACTGTAACGGGAATGAAGGAGATAGTATCGTATATCCCTGCCATGACGAAAATAGAACTAAAAGAAAAGTATGCTATCAAAGAGGAGAGGATTCTCATTTTCTGTGCCCGGTTTACTTCACCTTACCGTAGAGTTGATTTATTACTGCAAACAATTGAAAAATTGGATAGAGAACGCTTTGGGTTTATCATTATCGGGGATGGAGTGAACAAACCTGATTTTACGAAATATACCAATGTACATGACTTTGGAGCGGTGTATGATGTGAAGGTGAAACGAGAACTTTTCGCGATAGCTGATATCTACTACCAACCGGGATGGGTGGGATTATCTATTGTAGAGGCAATGGGGTATGGGTTGCCTGTCTTTACTTTTATACGTTCTGCGGAGACATTGCAATGCGTGGAATATAGCTATATTGAGGATGGTATGAATGGTAGAATTTTCGAGGCAGTAGATGAATGTGTGGAGGTGATAAACGAAAGTAAGGATGAAGAGATTGCAGAAATGGGTGAGAAAGCAAAAGCTTTGGCTAAGACGCTTCTTGCGGAGAATATGGTGGATCGTGCAATGAGTATATTAGAATGAAAATAGTACATTATACTCCCAGTCTTGACCGTACTTGGGGAGGAACGGCTTTTTATATGCAGCTACTTACCAAGGAACTGGGGAGGTTGGTAGAATTACATGTCGCTTCTCATGCAAGTATGAATGAACTGATGATGGAGCATTGTACAGTACATAGACTGTCTTCGTGGAAAAATATATTTCAGTTGAAACAGGAATGGAAAGGATTGTTGGATTGTGTGAGTCCTGATATTGTACATATTAATTGCTGCTGGACACCTAGCTGCGCACTGCTTCAGCGATGGGCGCAAGCATGGGGATATAAGGTTGTACTTACACCTCATGGTATGCTGGAACCATGGATTTTGACTCGTCATTATTGGACCCGCAAAGTGCCTGCCTTGTTGCTCTATCAGAAGACTGCTGTGGAACGGGCGGATTATCTGCATGCTACGGCGGTGAGTGAAAAGGAGAATTTGCTGAAGTTGGGCTATAATACTAAGATTGAGGTGATAGCCAATGGGGTGGATGTGGAGAGTATAGAACTGAAAAAATCGTGGAGACGGAATAAAGAGATTCTGTTTTTGAGTCGGGTACATGTAAAGAAAGGTATTGAATTTTTGATTGAGGCGGTGGCAAGACTGAAAAATGAACTCGAGGATTATGTGGTGAACGTGGCTGGTGAAGGTGAAGCTACTTATGTTGAAGAATTGAAACTGTTGGTTGAAAAGTTAGGTGTGGGGGAGATTATCCGCTTTACAGGCGGGGTATATGGTAGTCAAAAGTGGGAACTTTTCCAACGTGCCGACCTCTTTGTATTGCCTACTTATAGTGAGAATTTTGGTATTGTAGTAGCTGAAGCGTTAGCTAGTGGAACACCTGTAATTACTACTAAAGGTACGCCTTGGAATGATTTGGAAAGTTATTGTTGTGGCTGGTGGACAGAAGTGGGCACAGAGCCTACGGTACAGGCTCTGCATGCTTTCCTTACACTTTCGGAAAATGAATTGGAGGTGATGGGACGTAATGGTCGTAAGTTGGTAGAGGAGAAGTATTCTGAACACAAAGTGGCAGAGGAGTTTGTAAAATTATACAATAAAATAATGAAAGTATGAGCAAGGTAGATTTAAGTGCTTTCTCTGCGGGAGACTTTGATAAAGGGGCTAGTAGAGTGAAGATGATAGTATGGTACTTTGTAAATGCTTTGTTGGTACGTGCTTCGTGGAATCCTTGCATGAGGGTAAAGATTGCTTTACTTCGTGCTTTTGGGGCGTGTATTGGTAAGGGACTGGTTATTAAAAATAATGTGACGATCAAGTTTCCCTGGAAGCTGACCATAGGGGATAACGTATGGTTAGGTGAACAGTGCTGGATAGATAATTTAGACAATGTGACTATCGGTAATAATGTATGTATTTCGCAAGGCGCATTATTGCTTACGGGGAATCATGATTATACAGTTTTTTCCATGCCTTACCGGAATGCTTCTATTACATTGGAAGATGGAGTTTGGGTAGGTAGCAAGGCGGTAGTTTGCCCGGGAGTAACGATGCGTGAGAACTCAATAGCTACTGTAGGAAGTGTGATAACGAAGAATACGGAAGCAGATGGTATCTATCAGGGGACACCTGCAAAGATGATTAGGAAAAGAGAAGTCAATGATGAATGAAAGGAAACCCGAAGTAATAATGCAAATGTTCTAGAATATTCGAAACAGTTTTTTATGAAAGTATCTATAATAACGTCGTGCTTTAATCGTGCGGCGACGATTCGTGATGCCATAGAGAGCGTATTGGCACAGGACTATAATGCCATAGAGTTTATTGTTGTAGATGGGGCGAGTACAGATGGTTCGTTAGAGATTATTAGAGAATATGAAGGTCGTATCTCAACTATTATCTCGGAGCCTGATCATGGAATGTATGAAGCCATTAATAAGGGAATTCGTGTGGCTACAGGTGATGTAATCGGATTACTACATTCGGATGATTTCTTCTATGATAATGGGGTCATAAGCCGCATTGTGGAACACATGAAAACTACTCGAGCAGATTTTCTGTATGGTGATGGACTTTTTGTGAATCCTGATAATACAGACAAGGTAGTACGTAACTGGATTGGCGGTGATTATCGTTTATGGAAGGTACGTCATGGCTGGCTTCCATTACATCCTACTTGTTATATTCGCCGCGAGGTAATGATGAGACTGGGTCTTTATAACGAAAGTTATAAGATTGCTGCGGATAGTGAACTGTTGGTGCGTTATCTGATGACGGGCGGACTTTCTGTTACTTATTTGAAAGAGTATGTTGTACGTATGCGCATGGGCGGACTATCTACCGATAGTGCTAAGCGTAAGAAAATGTGGGGAGAAGACATTAGAGTGTATTCCTCTCACGGTCTATGGCCTACTCTGACTAAATTAGAGAAGATGGCATGGAAAGTACCACAATTTGTGTTGGCGTTATTGAAAGGATAATGGTAATTTAATGAATTGATAGCTGATTTGTGCAGATCAACTAGCTACTTTCTAAAAATAAACTCCTGAAGATTATTAGCTTATAATATAACGAAATATGTAGGTCCCTAACTTCATGCTACACACATGAATCCCCTACATTTTGCAGGTTGGGAAAAATGCAGCGGTATATTCCTGATCTGTCCCCTCATATTGGCAAAATGCTGATATGTATTCTAAATATATCAACTGTCTGTGAAGATCGTTGATATATTGTTTTTTAATAGTATGCTTGTTGATTAAAAATAATATTCAGATTTCTAGTTTTGTATTATAGAAAGGATTAGGATATTTTTTATTGATTATCTATTGTATTTTTGAAAGAAAATGCATTTCTTTGTGGTATAGATAAAAAGCAATTTATTATGTTGACTACTGTAGAATATTTATCCTTGCTTCGTGAGTATATGCGAAAGAATTCTGCTAAATATGGTATTTCTCGCATGGGGATATTTGGCTCCGTTGCTCGTGGTGAACAACGTGAGGGTAGTGATGTCGATATTTGTGTTGAAATTGAAAGACCTTCTATCTTTACTTTAGTTCATATTAAAGAAGAATTGGAAAAACTATTGAAATGCCCTGTTGATGTGGTTCGGTTGCGGAATAATATGGATGAATTATTGAGAGGGTGTATCAATAAAGATGGAATTTATGTGTAAAAGTCAGATAATAGAATCATTGCTAAAGAAAATTCTCCAAACGGTGGAAAGGATATTAGCGAACTCGGAAACTATTACCTCCCCTTCTTTTTATTTATTGACTCCGTCTGGGATGGAAAGATTGGAGAGTACTTGTATGTTATTAATAGCTATAGGTGAAGGAGTGAAAGGTGTTGATAAATTAACAGATAAAAAGTTATTATCTTTCTATCCAGGGATGGATTGGAAAGGAGTAATGGGAATGAGGGATATAATCGCACATCATTATTTTGATTTAGATGCTGAAATTGTTTATGACGTGATAAAACATGATTTGCCGAAGTTAAAAGATGTGCTACAGCAAATCGTAGATGATTTGAAAGTATCTAATCAAGCGATTGATTAAATGATTTTTTATTTCAAATTTCTAAAATACGCCCGCACCTTCCGCATAATCTTGATTCCCATCACTACGCCATCAAATACAGCCATACCGGTATTGAACGAACGCATGAGTGCATCCGCCTTGTTGGTTGCCGGAGCAAGTGGGGCAAATATTTCGCGTGTAGTAGCTGTCATGGCTTTTTTTTGAGCATGGATCTCATTTAAAAGCTTCTTTTTACGTTCGGCAATCTCTTCTAATGTAAATTTCTGCGGGGTCTGCGCATTCATAATTTATTTATTTGAATCAGTTAAAAATAAATTAGCGAGGAAGTTCACCATCGGAGAAATGATGAGCTGCTTGCGGAAAATAATAACCAGGGCGATGAGAACAACATTGATGCCTGCTATGATGGCGAAACTCGACATCAGACCGCCCACTAAAGGCTCCAATATATAAGCAAGAGCAAAAAGCAGATAAAACAGGGCAACCATGCCAAGGATAATAAGTACTAATATCATAATTAACGTGGAAAAAAGTATGGTTAACTTCTCCGTCAATTCTAATTTGGTATATTCTTTTTGAAGCTCCAGATATTTCTTGAACTCGAAAAACAACTGCTGAAAATTCTCAATACTTTTATCGTCTGCAAACATGGTCGCTCTGTTTTTAGTCTTTGATTACTCACTTATTCTGCTATTTCTCCTTTCATCTCCGCAGCAATCTCATCAACGAGAGTTTCCATTTCGCTGCGATTCAGCTTGATTCCCTTTTTACGAAGAATCTCTGCGATTTTGTGACGGGTGTCTTCTCCTTTTTCAGGAGCAAATAAAATACCAAGGGCTGCGCCTACGGCTGCACCACCCAGAAAAGCTGCTAAAACATTCAATCCTTTCATAATGTATAATGTTTAAAATGATTATGATACAACAAATATAACATTTTTATGGAAAGGTTGTTCGTGAAAACTGAAATTTTTTGCTACGTTTTATAATTCTTTTTTTCTTTTATGGTTTAATCTTATTTAACTGACTTTCGTAGCTAACCTTTGAAGGTTAAGGCGTACTTTTGTTTTCGAATATTGTAAATCAAAACATAATGGAAGCTAAGATTGTTTTTATAACCGGCGCCAGTAGCGGAATTGGTGAGGGTTGTGCCCGTAAATTTGCGAGGGAGGGATGGAATCTGATTCTGAATGCCCGTACCGTATCGAAACTGGAAGAACTGAAAGCTGAACTGGAAGGGGCGTATGGTGTCCGGGTTTATATATTGCCTTTTGATGTGCGCGACCGGAAATTGGCTGCCGCCTCTTTGGAATCATTACCCGAAGAATGGAAGGCGATTGATGTGTTGGTGAACAACGCCGGACTGGTGATCGGTGTGGATAAGGAATTCGAGGGTAGCCTGGATGAATGGGATATCATGATCGATACGAATATAAGAGGATTGCTGGCAATGACGCGTTTGGTGGTGCCCGGTATGGTAGAACGCGGACGCGGGCATATTATTAATATCGGATCTATTGCCGGTGATGCCGCTTATCCGGGTGGGAGTGTGTATTGCGCAACGAAAGCTGCCGTGAAGGCTCTTTCGGACGGACTCCGGATCGATTTGGTGGATACTCCGTTGAGAGTGACGAACATCAAACCGGGAATGGTGGAGACAAACTTTACAGTGGTGCGTTATCGGGGAGATAAGGAAGCTGCCGATAATTTTTATAAAGGGATTCGTCCGTTGACGGGAGATGACATTGCGGAAACAGTTTATTTTGCCGCGTCGGCTCCTGCGCATATTCAGATTGCAGAGGTGCTTTTGATGCCTACTTATCAGGCAACGGGTACTATTTCGTATAAGAAAAAGCCGGAATAGATGTTTTTTTGACGGATTTCTTTGCCGGATGATAAAATTTCTATTATTTTGTTGCCCGAAACTAAATGTAGATGGACAAGGATATAGAATTATTAATTAAAACATGAGTATAGGATTATGAAAAAATTAGTCGTATTGGGAATGGGAGTATGCTTGGTGCTGGCTTTTGCATCTTGTAAATCCAGCGAAAGCGCCTATAAGAAAGCTTACGAGAAAGCAAAACAGCAGGAACTGGCGGAACCGCAGGTGGAAGCTCCGGTAGAAGTGACTCCGGTAGTGGCAGCTCCTGTGGCAACACCTAAAGTGGCAGATACATCCGGCGTTCGCCAGGAAAAAGTTACAGTGGTTTCCGGCAATGAGGGATTGAAAGATTATAGTGTAGTGGCAGGTAGTTTTGGCGTTAAAGCAAATGCGGAAGGTCTGAAAGATTGGTTGGACGCACAAGGTTATCAGTCAACTATTGCGTTCAATGCAGATAAGGCGATGTATCGTGTTATCGTAAGTTCATTTGCCGATAAAGCTGCAGCAGCTGAAGCCCGTGATGCTTTTAAAGCTAAGTATCCGAACCGTTCGGATTTCCAGGGAGCCTGGTTGCTGTATCGTGTTTATTGATTTCTTTTTGGTAATATATACTTGGAAAGAACAAATGTTGTTTCCAAATAAGAAGGCGGTAACTGGGAAGTTACTGCTTTTTTATTGAAGAAAGGGTTGAATATCTATTTAGATATTTTTATCTTTCTACTAAAAGAAGTTATAAATGCCAGTGGGGAAACTTTTATAGCAAAGAAAGTTTTTACTTTTGTCAATTCTTAATTTGGAGAATTCAAAGCCTTGATGGAAATGAGGTTTTAATAAAAGAATTAAATGGAACAAAAATATGTAATGGCTGCTATTGATGCAGCATTGAAAGCAAGTGAAGAAATACTGTCTATTTATGAGGATCCGGCATCGGATTTTGAAATAGAAAGAAAGGCTGATAATTCTCCACTGACAATAGCGGACAGAAAAGCACATGAAGCAATTGTTGCCGTTTTGAGCAAGACTCCTTTCCCGATCCTTAGTGAAGAAGGGAGACATCTGGATTATGAGGTCCGCCGTAAATGGGATACGTTATGGATTGTGGATCCTTTGGATGGTACAAAGGAATTTATCAAGCGTAATGGAGAATTTACTGTAAATATTGCTTTGGTGCAAGACTCGGTGCCTGTGATAGGGGTTATTTATGTGCCTGTAAAGAGAATACTCTATTTTGCGGTTGAGGGTGTGGGAGCATATAAGTGCTCCGGTCTTGTCGGTCTGGAAGATAATACGGTGACATTGAAACAGATGATCGAAGATTCGGAACGGTTGCCTTTGGATGATCCTCGCGATCATTTCATAGTCGTTGCTTCCCGTTCGCACTTGTCGCCTGAAACGGAAGAATATATTGCAGACCTGAGGAAAAAGAAACGCGGTGGCATTGAGTTGATATCGCGTGGAAGTTCTATGAAGATCTGTCTGGTGGCGGAAGGAGAGGCTGACGTGTATCCGCGCTTTGCTCCGACTATGGAGTGGGATACGGCTGCCGGACATGCGATTGCACGTGCTGCCGGAATGGAAGTGTATCAAGCCGGAAAGGATGAACCGTTACGATATAATAAGGAGGACTTATTGAATCCTTGGTTTATTGTTGAGCCCAAGAGAGAACACTAATTGATGTTTATATGACATTTGAAATTGTATTTGTACTATTGGCCCTATTAGGAATGGTAGCTGCCTTGGTTGCAGATAAGATGCGTCCGGGTATGATACTTTTTTCAGTAGTGGTATTATTTTTGTGTGCCGGTATTCTGACTCCCAAAGAGATGCTTGAAGGCTTTAGCAACAAAGGTATGATAACTGTTGCTTTGCTATTTCTGGTGAGTGAAGGGATCCGACAGTCGGGTACGCTGGGACAGGTGATAAAGAAGCTGTTGCCTCAGGGGAAGACAACGGTGTTTAAGGCACAGTTGCGTCTTTTACCTTCGGTGGCGTTCATCTCCGCTTTCTTGAATAATACTCCTGTCGTGGTTATCTTTGCTCCTATAATCAAGCATTGGGCCAATTCGGTGAAGCTTCCTGCTACAAAATTCTTGATACCTCTTTCTTATGTCACTATTCTGGGTGGTATTTGTACGCTGATCGGTACCTCTACTAATCTGGTGGTGCATGGTATGATATTGGATGCCGGGTTCGAAGGCTTCTCGATGTTTGAACTTGGAAAGGTAGGAATCTTTATAGCCATTGCCGGTATTATTTATCTGTTTGTTTTTTCGAAGCGTCTGTTGCCGGATGCACGTCCGGATACGGCGGTGCCGGATGAGGAAGTAGAGGAAGGGGAGAAGCTGCACCGGGTAGAGGCTGTATTGGGTGCGCGTTTTCCCGGTATTAATAAGAAACTGAAGGATTTTAATTTCCAACGCCATTATGGGGCGGAAGTGAAGGAGATAAAGACACGTAACGGGCAACGTTTTGTTACGAATCTGGAAGATATAGTGCTTCATGAAGGAGATACTCTTGTGGTGATGGCTGATGATACGTTTATTCCGACATGGGGGGAATCTTCTGTGTTTGTCTTGTTGACGA